>Ga0308161_1000190_pt1 | contig 144663 bp, 124 predicted proteins | sample PhyFR2_FD_201034 | JGI IMG/M metagenome (GOLD analysis project Ga0308161, IMG submission 201034) | Phyllosphere microbial communities from UC Gill Tract Community Farm, Albany, California, United States - DLSLF.R2 | ecosystem: Host-associated > Plants > Phyllosphere > Unclassified | place...
AACTAATAAATTTTATTAACATGACCAAATCTTTTTTCAAAAAATTTAAATCGCTTTTTATAGTCTCAATTATCTCCTGCTCCCCTAACAACTCTCATTGTTTAGGACTGCAAAAGTAGAAAAACTTTTTAGAACGACAAAGACTTTTTTGAAAAAGTTTTTAGTATTCTTATTTTGTTGATGATCTCTGCGCTTACCTTGATTAAAAAGGTGACTACAAAGATAGGGCAACTACTCTATAAAAAACAAATCGAATTGCTCAGTTTAGACCAAATGTGCATATCTTACATATTCAAACAAGCTATATACAGTAGTTTACAAAGTTATCATCAGTTATCCACAATGAGCTAACTACCCAATAAGGTTATTAAACAGTAGTTGATCATTATTAAGATAGGTATATTTCAGCATATTCTGATCCATCCTTTTTTTCAGATTTTCAAAGTCTTCAGGGGCCTCAACCTCAATACCTATTACTGCAGGACCACTTTCTTTATTATTCTTTTTGGAAAACTGAAAGTAGGTAATGTCATTATTTTCTCCCATAATATTGGTTACAAATTCTTTTAAGGCACCTGGACGCTGAGGAAATTCCAAAACAAAATAATGTTTCAAGCCTTCATATAATAAGGAGCGCTCTTTTATTTCCTGCATTCTGTCGATATCATTATTGCTACCGCTAATTATACAAACTACATTTTTGCCTTTTATTTCTTCTTTAAGCTGATCCAGTACGGCTACCGAAAGTGCTCCTGCAGGTTCAACTACAATTGCATCCTTATTATATAGCTGTAAAATAGTAGTACAAACTTTCCCTTCAGGAACCAACAACATGTCATCCAGATTCTGACTGCATATATTATAGGTAAGCTCACCGACTTTCTTTACAGCCGCTCCGTCTACAAATCTATCTATTGAGGGAACTTCTTTTGGCTGCCTTTCTTTCAATGCTAAAGTCATAGATGGAGCACCTTCAGGTTCAACACCCACAACTTTTGTTTCCGGACTTACGGATTTCACAAATGTACTGATGCCAGCACACAAGCCTCCACCTCCGTTTGGAACGATGATATAATCTATATTTTCCAGATCCTCATACAATTCTACACCTACAGTTCCCTGCCCTTCTATAATTCTTTCATGGTCAAAAGGCGGAATGAATATCATTCCTTTTTCTTCAGTGTAAATTTTAGCTGCTGCTGCACAATCATCGAAGGTATCACCGGTCAGAATAATCTCGATATTAGAGTCTCCAAACATTCTGGTCTGGTCAATTTTTTGTTTTGGTGTAATACTTGGCATAAATATCACTCCTTTTACTCCCATCCTGTTGCAGCTATATGCAACCCCTTGCGCATGGTTTCCTGCACTAGCACATACAACTCCTTTTTTTAGTTCATCCGCAGATAAAGATTTCATCATATTATAGGCTCCTCTTAGTTTATAGGAACGTACAACCTGAAGATCTTCTCTTTTCAGATAAACATTACAATTGTATTTCTTCGAAAGATTCAGATTAAGCTGAAGGGGCGTATGGATCACAACATCTTTGACTCGTTGTGCTGCTTCTGAAAAATTTAAATTCATCATCATTATATATACTTAAACTTAAGTTTCATTTTTATTATACATATATATAAGGTATACCTTATATATATGTATGAAGTTTCATTATAAAACAATCCCTCTCCCATTACAGGAGAGGGATCTTATTATTTATTGATAATTATACATTCTGGTTTTCCGGGCGAAGGCTACGAACAGCCTTGCCTGCCTGCCACATTTCGCTTTGCTGAAGATCCGCTAATTCCTGATTTAGCTTCTCACGGTAGTCCGTTTGTGAGTTACTATCAATAGAACGTTGAGATTCTTTTCCGGTTGCTACACTTTCATATAACTCTTCAAATACAGGCTTACTTGCATCTCTGAATTTTTTCCACCAGTCTAATGCCCCTCTTTGAGCAGTTGTAGAACAGTTTGCATACATCCAGTCCATTCCGTTTTCTGCTACCAAAGGCATTAAAGATTGTGTTAATTCTTCAACAGTTTCATTAAATGCTTCTGATGGAGAGTGCCCATTGGATCTTAGTACTTCATATTGTGCAGCAAAAATTCCCTGGATAGCTCCCATTAGCGTTCCCCTTTCTCCTGTAAGATCGGAGAAAACTTCTTTTCTGAAATCTGTTTCAAACAAATAGCCACTACCTACAGCAATACCTAATGCTACTACACGATCTTTAGCTTTACCTGTAGCATCCTGATAGATTGCATAAGAACTATTAAGTCCTCTTCCCTGTAGGAACATACGACGCAATGACGTACCTGAACCTTTAGGTGCTACTAAGAATACATCTACATCTTTTGGAGGAACAATTCCTGTTTGCTCATTGAAAGTAATTCCAAAACCGTGAGAGAAATATAATGCTTTACCTGGTGTTAAATTCTTTTGTACTGTTGGCCACAATTCGATTTGTGCCGCATCACTTAATAAATAGCAAATAATAGTACCTTTTTCTAATGCTTCTTCGATTTCGAATAATGTTTCCCCAGGAACAAATCCGTCTGCAACAGCTTTATCCCAACTTTTAGAATTTTTACGCTGTCCAACGATAACATTAACACCATTGTCTTTTTGGTTTAGTGCCTGCCCAGGCCCTTGTACTCCATAACCGATAACAGCTACTGTCTCATGACTAAGTACCTCTCTTGCTTTTTCTAAAGGAAACTCTTCTCTTGTTACTACCTTTTCTTCTACTCCTCCGAAATTAATTGTTGCCATTTTTATTAATTTTTAATGTTTTATATTATTTATAATTGTTTAATTACATTGTGAAAACTTTCTCGTTTTCGTTTAAGAATTCATTTTCCTGAACTTCCTCGCCAGGTTCTTTTGCTTCAAATTCTTTGATTTTTTTGTGGAAACCTTCACTTTTTTTAATGATTGCAATGCGTGCACTGCGAACAAATTCTATGAGGCCATAATTTTCAAAAACTTTAATTAGCTTTTCCGTTTCCTCCTTATGTCCGGTTGTTTCGAAAACAGTAAAATCTTCTCTGATCGCCAAAACCCGTGCTCCGTATTCACGTAACAGGCGTTCTACTACCATCTTTTCAGTTACCTGTTTAGTCGGAACCTTGAAAAGTGCCATTTCCTGCCATACAATTTCCTGGTCAGTATCATAATATGCCTTCAGTACTTCTACCTGTTTTTCAATCTGACGGCACAGCTTACGTACCACTTCCTCGGTTTCATCAATTAAAATGGTGAAGCGGTGAATTCCCTGAATTTCAGAAGCTGACGTATTAAGGCTGTCTATATTGATTTTTCTTCTGGAAAATATGATAGTGATACGGGCTAATAAGCCTATCTGATCTTCGGCATAAACGGTGATTGTATATTGTTGTTTCATTTTTTTGATCTTTATTGTTAAACTCTCATTGAAAACAAAGATTACTTCAATCTGATTTCTGCTACACTACATCCTTGCGGAACCATAGGAAATACATTGTTTTCTTTCCCTACCATTACTTCAAGTAAATAAGAACCTTTATGCTCCAGCATCGTTTTTAATGCTGCTTTCAGATCAGCACGAACTTTAACGGAATTACCATGAATTCCATAAGCTCCGGCTAATGCTACAAAATTTGGACTTGTAATATTTACAGATGAATATCTACGGTCATTAAACAGCTCTTGCCATTGTCTCACCATCCCAAGGAATTCGTTATTCAGAATCAGTATTTTCACATTTATATTGTATTGCATAATCGTTCCCAATTCCTGTAAAGTCATCTGAAAACCACCATCTCCCGCAATAGCTACTACAGTTCTATCAGGAGCACCGTATTTAGCACCGATAGCTGCAGGAAGTCCAAATCCCATTGTTCCTAAACCACCGGAAGTAATATTAGAACGTGTCTGATTAAACTTTGCATAGCGACAAGCTACCATCTGGTGCTGTCCAACGTCTGTCACAATAACAGCATCTCCATTGGTAAGCTCATTCAGTGCTTCCAGAACTTCTGCCATGGATAACACCTCTCCTTCAGGATTTTTTTCTGGTTGTATACATTGTTTTTCTTCTTCAGCTTCATACTTTCTGAATTCAGCAAGCCATTCGCTATGGTCATTACTTTTTATAAGATTAGTAAGAAGAGGTAAAGTTTCTTTACAATCGCCCCAAACCGGAACGGTAGTTTTTACATTTTTATCTACCTCTGCAGGATCTATATCTAGGTGAATCACCTGCGCCTGTTTTGCATATTTGTCTAATCTTCCGGTTACACGGTCGTCGAAACGCATACCTATAGCAATTAAAACATCACATTCGTTTGTTAAAACATTTGGTCCGTAATTACCATGCATCCCCAACATACCAACTCCTAACGGATGATCAGTAGGAATTGCACTCTCTCCCATAATAGTCCATGCAGCCGGAAAATTTCCTTTTTCAATAAAATTGAGAAAGTCTTTTTCTGCTTTTCCAAGAATTACTCCCTGTCCAAAGATTACAAATGGCTTTTTAGCTTCATTAATGATTTCAGCAGCTCTCTCAATATATTCGTTTCTTACAATTGGCTTTGGGCGATAACTGCGTAAATGGTCACACTTCGAATATCCCGGATATTCAAATTGCTGCAATTGAGCATTTTTTGTAATATCTATTAACACAGGCCCAGGTCTTCCGGAGCGTGCGATAAAGAATGCTTTTGCTAAAACCGCTGGCAGTTGTGTCGCATCAGTTACCTGATAATTCCACTTGGTAACTGGCATGGTTACATTGATTACATCAGTTTCCTGAAATGCATCCGTTCCTAAAAGGTGTGCAAATACTTGCCCGGTAATGCATACAAGTGGTGTCGAATCTATCTGAGCATCAGCTAATCCGGTTACTAAATTGGTTGCGCCCGGGCCGCTTGTTGCAAATGCAACTCCTACCTCTCCACTTGTACGGGCATATCCCTGCGCTGCATGGATTCCACCTTGTTCATGACGTACTAAAATATGCTTTAGTGTATCTTGGAAGTCGTACAATGCATCATAGATTGGCATAATTGCTCCACCGGGATAACCAAAAATAGTATGTACACCTTCGGCTACTAATGCATCCAGTAGAGCCTGGGAACCGGAAATTGTATCTCCTTCCTTAAATAAGTTTTTATTTTCTGTTTGTATTGTTTTATCTTGTATTTGAGTCGTTTCCATAATTGTATTTTTGAATCGTCCGTGATTAATCTTCGTCTGTTACACATCCTTGTGATGCATCTTTTACCAGTTTAGCATATTTATAAAGTACTCCACTGGTCACTTTTAGTTTTGGCTGCTGCCAGTTTGCTCTTCTTTGCGCAATTTCCTCATCAGAGACTTTTAGTGTAAGGCTATTGTTCACAGCATCAATTTCAATAATATCATTGTCTTCCACTAATCCGATCAGTCCACCATCAAAAGCTTCCGGTGTGACATGGCCGACGACAAACCCATGAGTACCGCCGCTAAATCTTCCATCAGTGATCAGTGCTACAGATTTTCCTAATCCGGCGCCGATAATAGCAGATGTTGGTTTTAGCATTTCCGGCATTCCCGGTGCACCTTTCGGACCTTCATTTTTAATAACTACCACATCTCCGCTTTTCACTTTTCCGGAAGAAATTCCTTCTATTAGTTTTTTCTCTCCATCAAAAACTCTTGCAGGACCTTCAAATTTTTCTCCTTCTTTGCCGCTGATTTTAGCAACACTTCCTTTTTCTGCAAGGTTTCCGTATAAGATTTGCAGGTGACCTGTCTTCTTTAAAGGATTTTCAAGCGGATAAATAATATCCTGTTCTTCAAAATTCAGATCCGGAACGTCTTCAAGATTCTCGGCAATTGTTTTCCCAGTAACTGTAAGACAACTTCCCTCTATCAGTCCTTCTTTCAGCAAATACTTCATTACTGCCGGTACTCCGCCTTTGTTATGCAGATCTTCCATCAGGTATTTACCACTAGGTTTAAAATCTGCCAGTACAGGAACCCTGTCACTAATTTTTTGGAAATCGTCCTGAGTAAGGGGAACTCCCACACTTTTAGCCATTGCCAAAAAGTGTAATACAGCGTTTGTACTTCCGCCCAGAACCATAATCACGGTAATTGCATTTTCAAAAGCCTTACGTGTCATAATATCACTTGGCTTAATATCTCTTTCCATCAGGATCTTGATATATTTTCCTGCAGCTTCACATTCTTTCTTCTTTTCATCACTTAGTGCAGGATTACTACTGGAGTACGGAAGACTCATTCCCATTGCTTCAATTGCAGATGCCATTGTATTTGCTGTATACATTCCACCACATGCTCCTGCTCCAGGACAACTATTTTTCACAATTCCTTTGAAATCTTCTTCATCCAGCTGGCCGGCAATTTTCTGTCCCAAAGCTTCAAATGCAGAAACTATATTCAGGTCCTGACCTTTGTAATGCCCCGGAGCAATTGTTCCACCGTAAACCATAATAGACGGGCGATTCAATCTTCCCATAGCAATAATAGAACCTGGCATATTTTTATCACATCCCGGCACTGTGATCACAGCATCATAGTACTGCGCGCCACAAACTGTTTCAATAGAATCTGCGATAACATCTCTGCTTACCAGTGAATAACGCATTCCGTCTGTACCGTTACTCATCCCATCGCTTACACCAATTGTATTGAAAATCAGTCCTACCAGATCATTCTCCCATACACCGTATTTCACATGTTGTGATAAACCATTCAAATGCATATTACACGGGTTCCCATCATATCCCATACTCACAATCCCGACTTGCGCTTTTCTTAAATCATCATCTGTTAAGCCTAAAGCATATAACTGAGCCTGTGCTGCCGGCTGTGTCGGATCTTGTGTAATTGTCTTTGAATATTTGTTTAGTTCCATTACTTACTTGTTATTTAATTTTTTGTTCGCTTTCGTTATTCGATTTTATCCATAAAAAAAGCGGCTTCCTCTTGAATCGAGAAAGCCGCTTTTGCTTTTATAAGTTTATACCTACTTACTTAAACACATATCGCCCCGATCCAAAACTTTTGTTTTGAATAATAATGACAATAATATTAATGACTAATCTCGCCACGAGTGTTTAATTATTTAAGTAAGATTTATTTTTAGGTTTTGTTGGGACAAAGGTAGGAGGTTTTTTGGAATAACCAAATGTTTTTTCAGAAATTTTGAATTTTAATTTTCACGAACACTTGTTAGATTTGATAAATCATTGATATAAAACAAATAAATTAATTGATTATTATTCAATAAAATAACCGTAATTATATATTATATGTATTTATAATTAAAAACTAATTATGGATATGGCGCTGGTAGTAGTATATTGAAAATCAGATTCTAAATTCACGGAGAAGCGAATGCTTTCTGAAACTATTGCAAATATAAAAGACTATATTTCTTATAGATTTTTATTAAAAAATCATTAATCTGATAAATCCTTAAAGATGATGTTTATCCAAATCAGGTACAAATCCTGGAGGAGATAGATAAAATATTACTGTTACGAGATAGTATTCCTCCGGAATACTTACTTTTTGATACATCTGTTTTTTACACAGATCAGGCTCCTCCGGAGCATCTTTCAGATTTCTCATATTATAGTAGTTCATCATAACTAATGATAAGCTCCATTAGGAGCTTTATCTCTATAGATTATAATTATAAATATTCACAGCGCTCCGAAGGAACGCTATCTTGATCAGGGAAGTCAATATAATTCAAATGAAAAATCAATATCTCAAACACGCGAAGAGCTGAAATAAGTTTATTTTCAGTCGTAATCTGAGGTAAAAAATTGATATAAAAACTTAACCGGATGCTAAGTTTATTTATTAACAGGATTCTGTAAGTTTTGTAGTCTCTTGGATAAGAATAAGTAAGCCAGATAGCCTATTAAAGCGCCTGTTGTATCGGCAACCACATCTAATCCTTCCATTGCCCGGCCCAAACGCATTTCGTCCTGAAGAATTTCAGTAAGGAAAGCAAAGCATAGCATGATTTGGATATAGGTAAAGAATTTTAGTTTTGGGAATGCCAAGCTTAGTAAAAATCCTAATCCGGCAAAGACTCCCATATGTGCTACCTTATCAAAATAAGGAAACATGAACCAATGTTCCCCTTCTTCGGAACCAGGTCTAAGTAGTAAATAAGTAAGAAATGCCCAATAAATGGGCAAAATCTTACGGGATATTTTAGTTATCTTATCCAATTATATTCTGATAATCCTCAGCAGAAAGTAATTCTGAAGTATCGGCATCAGCAGCTATCTCAACTTTAATAACCCATCCTTTTCCATATGGATCCTGGTTTACTAATTCCGGAGCGTCTTCTAATTCAGCATTGAATTCGATTACTTTTCCAGCTATAGGCAAGTAAAGATCGGAAACAGTTTTTACTGCTTCAACAGATCCGAAAACCTCACCTGAGGCAAGATCATCATCTACTGAATCTACATCAACAAAAACGATATCTCCTAATTCGCCTTGTGCAAAATCTGTAATACCGATAACAGCAACATTGCCATCAATTTTTACCCACTCGTGGTCTTTAGTGTACTTTAATTCTGAAGGAATATTCATTTTAATTTTTATTATTTGTCAAATTTAATCCAAAAAATGCATGTTGCAAAATTTACAACGCCATATTCTGCTAAATTTTAGTGGTGTTAAAAAAGCAGATTACAGATGTAAAACATTTACAATATATTAAATACTCTTTAATATTTGTTTTACAAGTGTTTCCACATTTATTTCCGGATCAGTTTTTATTATTTTATCGGCAATTTTATCTGACATTTTACGGGAAATACCTAGTACTTCAAGGGCAGATAATGCTTCTTCTTTAACCTTATTATCAACAAAATTTAAGGAATCTTCAGTCGTATCACTAAATTTCAGCATTTTATCGCGGAGATCAACAATAATCCTTTCTGCAGTTTTTGCTCCTATTCCTTTTACTTTTTGCAGAATAACACTTTGATTATTCAATACTGCATTTGCAATATCCGGAATATCTAAAGATGAAAGTAAAATTAAAGCTGAAACGGCCCCTACTCCGTTTACACTGATTAATAAATTGAAAACTTCTTTTTCTCTTGGTGTACTAAAGCCAAAAAGCAACTGAGCATCTTCTCTGAAAATTTGCTGGGTATAAAGAAATGCTTCATTTCCCTGTGACAGCTTCTGCGAAGTCTGCAGGCTAATTCCTACATAGTAACCAATACCATTAACATCTATAATAGCATATGTTGGTGTCAGTTCATGTACTTTTCCTCTTAGAAAATTAATCATCTTGATTTTAAATTTTTATAAATATAAAATTATTCTCATGAAAACAAAAAGCATCTTTCCAATGGAAAGATGCTTTTATAAAAATATGTTAAGCTTATTTGCTTTCTCTTTTTTCTTTGATCTGTGCATCCAACACAGCAATTGTAGCAAGATTAACAATCTCATCTACGCTGGAACGCATCTGTACAATATGTACAGGTTTGTTTAATCCCATCAAGATTGGTCCGATTGTCTGAGAAACCTTCATACCTCTGATGATTTTGTATGAAAGGTTAGCAGATTCCAGATTAGGGAAAACGAAACAGTTTGCCGGAGTTTCACCTAATTTAGAGAATGGATAATCGCTTAAATGATCACTATTCATTGCAAAATCTGGTTGAATTTCGCCATCAACAACCATTTTAGGATATTTCTCATGAAGGATTTGTACAGCTTTTGCTACTTTCTTAGAAGTCTCGGAGTATCCTGAGAAGTTTTCAAAAGATAACATTGCAATTCTTGGTTCTATTGCTAGTGATCTTACTGTATGATCTAACATTCTTGCAATATTTACAAGATCTTCGGAAGTAGGATCCTGTATAATAGATGTGTCTGCAAAGAAGTATTGTTTCTTGTTTGCAAGAATCATCATCATAGCAGAAACTTTACTTACACCATGATCTTTATCTATTACTTCCAGAACAGGCTTTAATACTGTAGAATAGTTTTTAGAGAATCCGACAACAAGGGCATCAGTATCGCCATGACGAAGCATTAACGGACCGAAATAGTCTCTGTTTCTTACAAATCTCTTTGCTTTGTACTCGTTAATACCTTTTCTATTACGAAGATTCCAAAGTGTTTCTCTGTATTTCTTTCTATTTTCTTCCTGATCGTCTGCATTAGGATCTACAATTGGAAGATCTATATCGATACCGAATTTCTTCTTAGCTTCTTCAATAAGTGTTTTATCACCTAAAAGAATTGGCTTCGCAATACCTTCTTCAGCAAGAATCTGAGCTGCTTTCAGTACGTTATATTCTTCAGCATTTCCTAAAGTTACTCTCTTCGGATTGGATTTAGCACGATTCTGCATCATTCTCAGAAGCTTCTCGTCCTTATTCATTCTGTCGATCAGGCTATTTTCATAAGCCTCGAAGTCTTCAATAGGTTTAGCTGCTACACCACTTTCCATAGCTGCTTTTGCAACAGCAATAGAAACATCTGTCAACAATCTGTTATCAAATGGCTTTGGAATAAAATATTCTCTACCAAAGCTAAGGCTCTTAGCATTGTAAGCTAATACTACCATTTCCGGTACAGTTTTCTTAGCAATTTCTGCAATTGCATAAACTGCTGCAATTTTCATCGCTTCATTAATTGCTGTAGCCTGTACATCTAATGCACCACGGAAAATATAAGGGAATCCTAATACGTTGTTTACCTGATTAGGAAAATCACTTCTTCCGGTTGCCATAATAACATCCTTACGAGTTTCCTGTGCCAGGTTATAATCGATTTCAGGAGTTGGGTTAGCCAAAGCAAAAACAATTGGATTTTCTTTCATAGAAAGTAACATCTCAGGAGACATTACATTTCCTTTAGAAAGCCCGATGAAAACATCAGATCCTTTTACAGCATCTTCTAATGTTTCGATATCTGATTCTACGATGAAATCTAATTTTTCAGGAGTAAGGTTTGTTCTCTTGTGGTTGATTACTCCTTTGGAGTCACACATTAGAACGTTTTCCTTTCTAAGTCCCATTTCAATATAAAGTTTGGTACAAGCAATAGCTGCTGCTCCTGCTCCATTTACCACAACTTTTACTTCTTCAATTTTTTTATCAGCAATTTCTAAAGCATTTAGTAAAGCTGCTGCAGAGATAATCGCAGTACCATGCTGATCATCATGCATTAAAGGAATGTTCAATTCTTCCTTTAGTCTTCTTTCGATTTCAAATGCTTCCGGTGCTTTAATATCTTCAAGATTAATACCGCCGAAAGTTGGCGCAATTGCCTTAACTACCTGGATGAATTTCTCAGGATCTTTTTCATTGATCTCAATATCGAAAACGTTGATGTCTGCAAATATTTTGAACAAAAGCCCTTTTCCTTCCATTACCGGTTTTGAAGCTTCTGCTCCAATATCACCAAGTCCTAATACAGCGGTACCATTAGAAATAACAGCAACCAGATTACCTTTACCTGTATAGTCGTATGCTTTGGAAACATCGTGGTGAATTTCCATACATGGTTCTGCTACTCCAGGAGAATAAGCCAACGACAAATCTCTTTGTGATGCGTGAGGTTTGGATGGTATTACTTCTATTTTGCCTTTCGGTTCGGCCTTATGATAGTCGAGAGCCGCCTGCTTCAATCTTTCTTGATCTCGTTGATTCATTAATTCTTTTTTTATTATTTTAAAGTTGGAAAGATGTGATCTACATGGTATTGTACCAAATTAACGATCGGACGTTGCACAATTATTCCAAAATTCAGATTATATTGAGCTGTAACAGTTTTCAGGATATCTCCATATACATAAGCAATGGAACCAATAAAACTAATTTCAGCATCTTTTACTTCGCCATAAGGCAGAAGCTGAAACTCTACATAGTTTTTGAATTCTTCATAAATAAGATTCTGGATAAACGGATGTTCTTTCCATTTAGCCACAAACTTGTTAAACTCTGCAAAGTATGCATTTACCATAGTATTTTCATGGTACATTTTCTGCAGAAGCAATTCTATGTTTAGTTCAGGATATTCTTTTATAAACTCGCGTTCTAGTGATGGTGGTAATTTTTTCATGAAGAAATTCTTCACAATACGTTTTCCCATAGAGCTTCCTGCACCATCGTCCCCAAGAAGGAATCCTAGTGAAGGCAATTCTACCTTAATATCTTTTCCGTCGAAGTAACATGAGTTGGAACCAGTTCCTAAGATACAAACCATTGTAGGTTTTCCTCTGTAAACAGCATAGGCTGCTCCTAAAAGGTCTTCTTTAACCAGGATATCTGCTTTTGTAAAAACCACTTGAAGTTGTTCCTGTACAATGATACAATTCTCTTCTACTCCGCAACCTGAACCATAAAAAAACACATATTTGATGTCTTCTTTTATTTTTTCAAGGTCTTCATTTTTGTTGATTTCTACAGGAATTAAATGCGCTGCTGTGTTATTAGGATTGAATCCTTTAGTTGTTGTTCTCAGGACTTCTTCTCCTGAAGCTTTAAGAATCACCCAGTCGCATTTAGTAGAGCCACCGTCTACAATTGCTATCATGTATAAAATTTTTAAAACGCTAAATTAAAAAAATTATACGACTTCTGTATCAGAATCTTCTCTGTATTGTAACCAGTCCTTTATTTCGTCCTCCAAATAAGACATTTGTAAATGTAAAGCGTCCAGAAAATCATCAGGAACTGGCTCGCCATCATCACTGGTTTCCAAATTCCATAATTCTCTTGAAAAAATTTCATATTCTGCAAAAACCTGTTTAAATCGGGGGCTTTGGTCCTCCAATTCCCGGATTTTATCCTGGTATTTCATGAATTTATCTGAATTAACGGAAGTTTTCATCTTTTTGCTATTTTGGGTTGCGTATAGTTAAATGTAAAAATATTTTTCGTTCGTCAATCAATTTTAACATACACTTATTACATTTTAACATTAAGCCTTACATTTGCACAATTTCATTTTTTAATGGTTGCATTTATAATTAAACAAAAGCAAATATTATTTTTCATTATTGCGGGTGGGCTTAGCGCTATCGTAGAGATTGGGCTTATGAAAGTCTTCAGTTATTATATTCCTGAATACATTCCGTCTGAAACTAAATGGCACGGAATTTCTTATCCGCTTAGTAATATTCTGTCTACAACCTGTGCTATTATCTTCAATTATTTTCTGAGCATTTGGTTTGTGTTCGAAAGAGGTAAGCACTCTAAGAAAAAAGAGTTTACATACTTTATGGTGGTTTCGTTTATTTCAACAATACTAAGCCTTATTGTATTCAATCTTCTTTTTAACAATCTTTTCCACGATCCGATTGATCTGGGCGTTTATGTACTAAGTCCGATTATCTTCAGCAAGGCTTTGGCAATTGTTATTATTTCCGTACTTAATTTTAGTATTAAAAAGAGGGTTATCTTTAACGGCTGAAAATAATAGTAATGACAAAGCTTCTTAATTATCTCTGGCGAATCTGGTTTCTTATTATTGTTATTGTTGCCACTATACTTTGCGGGCTTTTAGTATATCCACTTTCTTTTAGTCCAAAGACTTTCAAGGCGTGCTATTTTTTCATGCGTATATGGTGTATCATCCTTTTTTACGGTATGGGATTTCGGTATGAACTAACATCACCAACAGGAAAGATTATCGATCCGGAAAAGAAATATGTATTTGTATCCAACCATACTTCCATTATGGATATTATGCTAATGTGTATCTTACATCCTAAGCATCCTATCTGCTTCGTCGGAAAAAAGGAACTGGTAAAGATCCCCATATTTGGTACTATATATAAAAGGATATGTGTAATGGTAGACCGGACAAGTATGAGAAGCCGAACGGATGTATACCGCAGATGCGCCCAAAGAATGAATGAAGGACAGAATATTGTAATCTACCCCGAAGGTGGAGTTCCGGATGACACATCTATAGTATTGGATGAGTTCAAGGACGGAGCATTCACTCTATCTTCTAAACACCACTTCCCCATTGCTGTATATACATTCATCGGGCTAAAAGAGATGTTTCCGTTTGACAGCGGAAAAGGTCATCCCGGAAAAGTAAAAGTAATCTTAAATGATATATTACAACCCAATGAAAGTAAGGATGAAATGAAAAAAAATGCGTTCGAATTAATGTACAAAAGCATTTGTATAAATAAATAATCTATATTTGTGTTAACTAAATTTAATTTTAATAAAAACTAATAAATATGTTCGATTACCGTAATAAAACCAATTGGGGACAATTTGCGTCGCTCATCGTGGTTTTTTTCTTTTGGGGCTTTGTCGCAGCCAGTAATGATATACTGATCCCCGTTTTCAAAAAGGCATTTGACCTTACTAATTTCCAAAGCCAACTTGTAGCATCTGCCTACTATATCGCCTATACGGTCGGAACATTATTATACTTAGCAGTTTCGAAAATTTTAAAATACGATGTCTTAAACAAAATGGGATATAAAAACGGTCTTATCTTAGGCCTTTTAATATCTGCAGCGGGATCTTTAATCTTTATCCCTGCAGCAAATGCTCATTCATTCCCATTAATGATTACAGCTCTTTTTGTAGTAGGATTAGGTTTCTCTTTACAACAAACTGTAGCCAATCCGTTAGCGATTGCTATTGGACCAGCACAAACTGGTTCTCAGCGTTTGACTATGGCCGGAGGTATTAATAACTTTGGTACCACCATCGGACCATTAGCTGTTGCTTTTGCCATCTTCGGATCTGCAGCTGCAGCAAATGAAAATGCGGATATTGAAAGTGTTAAAATTCCTTATCTGGTACTAGGTGCAGCTTTTGTTTTAGCTGCTATATTCCTGAAATTCTCTTCACTACCAAGCGTTACTGAAACACATGAGGTAGAAGAAGCTAATGAAATACAACAACCTCGTTCTTCTGTACTAAAATACCCACAATTAGTATTGGGGATGGTTGCTATATTCTTATATGTAGGTGTAGAAGTTGCAACAGCAAGTAATCTTCCTGCATACATGGAAAAAGAATTAGGTTTCCATACAAAAGATGTTGCTCCGTTTATATCTCTATACTGGGCAAGTATGATGATCGGTCGTTGGAGTGGTGCTGTAGGAGCATTTAACCTACAGGGAATGACACTGAAAATTGCAAAATTCATTGCGCCTTATTTGGCTTTTGGTGTTTTCCTTGCTGTAAATGCTATCGCTCAGCATGATCTGACTCCTTTCAAAGTTTACCCTGCTATTATCCTTGTTATGATTATTGCAGATATCCTTTCTAAAGGTAATCCGGCAAGAATGCTAATGATCTTCTCTTTCATGGGTATCACAGCATTAGTTATCGGTATGCTTTCTTCCGGAATGGTATCTGTATACGCTTATACAAGTGTAGGATTATTCTGCAGTACGCTTTGGCCTTGTATTTTTGCCTTAGCAATTGCAGGACTTGGTAAGCATACCAATGAAGGTTCTAACTTCCTTATCATGATGATTATGGGTGGAGGTCTAATTGCTCCGCTACAAGGTTACCTTGCAGATTCAATAGGTATACATTTAAGCTATATCGTAGATGTGGTATGTTTCCTATACCTAATCTTCTATGCAATTAAGGTAAAAGGAATCCTGAAGAGTCAGGGTATTGATCTTGAAAAAACAGCTGCAGGTGGTGGACACTAAGAATAAGCTGATATATAAGAAAAGATTTTGGGCAGGCCTTTGGCTTGCCCAATTTTTTATATTCTTTTTGCTGTCCAAGACGGAGAAGGGTGTGCTGTTTTTTGAGAAATTATTTTCTGCAACTCAGAAGATCCGGGTAGGAATTATTAAGCATATTCCCTTTTCTACAGGGGATGCATTTTATCTGCTCCTGAGCATTTTTTTGATTGTCTTAGTTGTATTATCCATCAGAAAAAAAAGCAGGAAAAGAGCCTTATTAACCTTACTGATTAGTATCAACATTTTATATTTCGTATACCAGTCCTTATGGGGAATGTTGTATTTTCAGAAACCATTGCTAAGCAGAGACAAAATCCAGACGATTGACACTGAAAAACTAAAGCCTCTTGCAGAATATTACTTACAACAATGCATTATACTTCGTAAAGCTCATCCTGCAGAATCTTTTCAGATAGAATCTAAAACAGCTTTAGAAGCAGAAATAAAGGCGCAACAGCAAATAATTGCTCACACATACGGAAAAGGCAGCAGTATTGATATTTCGCTAAAATCAAGCCTTTATAAAAGCGTTATGAGTTATACAGGTATTTTGGGCTATTACAACCCTTTCAGCTCCGAATCTCAATACAATCCGGAATTACCACCAACCTACACTCCGTTTACACTCTCTCACGAAACAGCACATCAGATAGGTTTTGCCAGAGAGGAGGAAGCTAACTTTATCGCTTTTATTATAGGAGAGAATTCCTCCAGTTATGAGCTAAAATACAGTGCTTACTGGTATGCTTTAAAGACAATATTATTCAATATATCTAAAAAAGATTTGAAATACAGTAAAAATTTTCTGGAAAATCTCCCAAAAGAGTTAATGAATGATTATAAGACTGAAAAAAAATTCTATAAAGACCACGAAGGAAAAGCTCAGGATTTTTTCTCTTTCACCAACAACCTTTTTCTGAAGAGTAACAGACAGGATGGAAGCATTACTTATAACTACTTCATTTACTTATTATTAGATCATCATAAAGAAAAAGGATTGCACCAATAGATGCAATCCCAAAAACACAAATGATGAAAAAAAATTTATTGCTTCGTGGGCAATAGGATACCCGATTAAAGCGATGTAAAAGTACAAAAATTTCAGATATAAACAAGTATTTTAAAATAAAAAAACATTTTTATTCCTATAAAAATTATAAATAAAATCGATTAGACGCTTATATGGGTAAGTTTATATCTATAAAACCCCCATTATTGCAAATAGATCCACTTTTTGGGCATAAAAAAAGAGAATCAGATAATCCTGATTCTCCTTTTAGTAGCGGGGACACGACTCGAACGTGCGACCTTCGGGTTATGAGCCCGACGAGCTACCTACTGCTCCACCCCGCGATGTATCTTTTGTCTTCCGAAGACTTTGTAGCGAAGACGGGACTTGAACCCGTGACCTTTGGGTTATGAATCCAACGCTCTAACCACCTGAGCTACCTCGCCGTTTTGGTGGTGCAAATATAGAAAATATTTACAACTCACCAAAATTTATTTCACTTTTATTAAAGATAAAGCTTCAGAAAAGTTGTTTGGTTTGGCAATAATTTTATTTCCTGCATCTAAAAGGAAATATGTCGGCGTTGCGTGAACATTGTAAAGCTCTGAAACACTGCTACTCCAGCCTTTCAGCTCACTATCATTAATCCAAGGAAGAGATTTTACTCTATTATTATAAGAAGTTGGATCAGAATCTAAAGATAATCCGATAACCTGAACTCCATTTGCCTGTAATGCTTTATAATTTTCGATAATTTTAGGTAATTCGGCTTCACAGTGAGAACATGTGGAAGACCAGAACATAATAAGCTTTTTCTTAGCTTTTACATCATGCAATGACTTAGCTGTTGTATTTAAAGGATTCGCAAATTTGTAATCTGGCATTACTTTCCCCAGCATTACATTCTCATTGGACTTAATAGTCGCCGTTAGACGATCTGAAATCGTACATTTCAGTGCTTTAGCCTCAGTAAGATATTTGTTCTTTAATTCCTCCATTCCATAGATATCGAAGAAATCAATAAGTTCAGATAATACCATCTGCCCTCTTGGAGATTCCACATCTACAGTTTTTAGCAGCTTTGCAACATCATTATTAATAGTTTCTTTCTTGGAATATGAAAGGTAATTGTAAAGCACCTGTCGGATTTGCGCCGAAGATTCAAGATATTCAGGAGAATTGTTGATAAATTTTATATAATCTTCCTGTTTCAGTGCCTGGTTTCCATCTACATATTTCTGAAGATTTTGAGTATAATACTTTAAAAAAGGATATTGCCCCATATCTCCGTCTTTGTATCCGGAAAGTTTGGATATCTCTTTTTTCATAGCCATTCCAAATTCAGAATTTGGCTCATAGAAGTTTTGCATCTGAAGCAATACCGGAAGGATCTGCTCTTTCTTTTTTGCTATTCCCTGATAATCTGCGAATAGTTTGTTGGCATTATCCGAAAATTCTACACTCGAAATTTTATTATTTGTCAATGCTGTCTTTGCAGAAACATTTCCATTTTCGGAAATTAGCATAAAAGCTGTATTAGCATCCGGAAAGTATACCTTCATTAGGCCGGAATAAGGCGTATCTACCTTAAAATCCCATCCGTTAGCAGATTTTGTTCCGCTAGCTGCTATAACCTCTTTGGAACCATTATAGGAGTAAAGAAATGCGTTATCCGCTTTAAAATCTGAAGGGACTCCCACCTGAACAGTAAACTGAGCTGATGTCATCGAAAAAAGCCCTAATAGTGCTATCGTTAAGAAATTCTTTTTCATGACCTAAAGTTATAAAAAAAACCTACATTTCTGTAGGTTTTACAACGTATTAAGTTTTTTTTCAGATATACTTATTTAAGTTTACTTTCTATATCTTCTTTTGTCAGGATAACTTCAGAAATCTGATCGATATCGTACATATAATCTTCCAGAACCTTTTCTGTAGTTCCTCTCAAACCTCTGGCACCTAATCCTTTTTCCATTGTAGCTTCAACGATAGCCTCGATAGCTTCGTCCGTAAATTCAAGCTTAACATTATCCATTCTGAATAATTCTATAAACTGATTAATAATCGAATTTTTAGGTTCTTTCATAATACGGATCATCGTATCTTTCGTCAGCTTATCCAGGTGAGTAATGATAGGGAAACGTCCTAAAAGTTCAGGAATTAATCCAAAACTTCTAAGGTCAATAGCATTAATATTTTCCAGGATATATTCCTCATCATCCTTTTTATTGATTTTCTCACTGCTAAAACCGATTGCCTGCTTATTTAGCCTTCTTTCAATGATTTCTTTAATACCATCAAAAGCACCACCTGCAATAAACAGGATATTCTGAGTATTTACCTGAATATACTTCTGATCCGGGTGTTTTCTACCTCCTTGTGGTGGTACATTTACAATACTCCCTTCCAGAAGCTTCAACAAACCTTGCTGAACACCTTCTCCGGAAACGTCTCTGGTAATACTAGGATTATCAGACTTTCTTGCAATTTTATCTATTTCGTCTACAAAAACGATTCCTCTCTCGGCTCTTTCCACGTCATAGTCGGCTACCATCAAAAGTCTGGAAAGAATACTTTCCACATCTTCTCCTACGTAACCTGCTTCTGTAAGAATTGTAGCATCTACAATACAAAAAGGTACATTAAGCTCTTTTGCAATTGTTTTTGCTAATAATGTCTTACCCGTTCCGGTTTCACCAACCATTAGAATATTAGACTTCTCCAATTCTACTTCTCTGTCAGCATTTCCGGCATGCATCAACCTTTTATAATGGTTGTATACCGCAATGGATAATTGTTTCTTTGCCTGATCCTGACCTATAACATAGTCATCCAGAAATTCCTTGATCTCTCTTGGCTTTTTCAGATCATCTATATCATAATCTGCAGGGCTAAGTGAGTTTTTCCCAGAACCGGCAATCATTGCATGTGCCTGTTCTATACAGTTATTACAGATATAACCACTATTACCTGACACTAATATTTCAACTTCCTCTCTTTTTCTTCCGCAAAAAGAACATTGGTTAGGATTCATCTAAATTTATTTTGATTTTATGATGCAAAAATGCTTAGAAAAATCTAAGCATTTGCAATTTTTTCTTGAATTTTTTGATATTCTTCAGGTGATAATTTCAATCGCTCTCTGGAGAAATCGATATCATGTAAATGCTGAAGCGGCACTAAATGAATATGAGCATGTGGAACTTCCAAACCTATAACAGCTACTCCTACTCTTTTGCACGGAATTGCAGCACCAACTTTTTTGGCTACTTTTTGTGCAAAACTGAAAAGCTCTTTAAATTCTTCTGAATCCAGATCGAAAATAAGATCAACTTCTTTTTTAGGAATTACTAATGTATGTCCTTCTACTAAAGGCATTACATCCAGAAAAGCTAAATGCTTCTCGTCCTCCATTATTTTGTATGCAGGGATTTCTCCGTTAATTATTTTGGTGAAAATGCTGCTCATAATTTTACTATTTAGTTTAAGCTAATTTCTAATACTTCAAACGATAACTTGTTTCCGTTTGGTAAAGTAATTTCTGCTGTTTCACCAACAACTTTACCTAACAGTCCTTTAGCAATAGGTGTATTTACTGAGATTCTACCTGACTTCAGGTCACTCTCATTATCTGGTACTAAAGTAAACGTTTGCATTTGTTTAGTTCCGTTATTTTTAAGCTTCACAGTACATAAGATGGATACTTTAGAAGTATCTAACTGACTTTCATCAATTACTTTTGAAGTAGCAATAGTATCTTTTAGCTTGGAAATTCTCATTTCCAGCATTCCTTGGGCTTCTTTAGCTGCATCGTATTCTGCGTTTTCAGATAAATCACCTTTATCGCGAGCTTCTGCAATCTGTTGTGTAATTTTTGGTCTTTCAATGGTTTCCAACTGCTCTAGTTCGGTCTTCATTTTTTCTAAACCTTCTTTGGTTACATAACTCATAATACAATATTTTAGGTTAGTATAAATAAAATATCCGACCTTTGCCGGATACTCATGTCTTGATTAATTTTAGCAAATATATAATTTATTTTCAATAAAAAGAAATATATAGCATTTAATTACAAAACGCTAATTATCAATGAATTAAAAACGTTCATTTAATTTTTTTCCTTAAAAAATTAAACTCCTCTCAACGAAACCTAAAAAAACACTAATATTTTCTATATTTATGCCATGAAAGTAGTTATTCAAAGAGTTTCTGAGTCTGAAGTGGTCGTAGAAAACCAATCTGTGGGCAAAATCGGAAAAGGTTTTATGCTTTTAATCGGAATTGATGAAAATGATGAAAAACAAGACGCGGACTGGCTCGTACAAAAGATATTAAACCTTCGTGTTTTTGGAGATGAAGAAGGCAAACTGAACCTTTCTATTCTGGATATAAAAGGGGAACTATTGTGCATTAGTCAATTCACTCTTGTTGCAGATTACAAAAAGGGAAATCGCCCTTCTTTTATCAAGGCTGCAAAACCTGATAAAGCAATTCCTCTATTTGAATACTTCAAAGAGGAAATGGCCAAAAGCGGATTAAAAACTGAGAGTGGAATCTTTGGCGCTGATATGAAGGTTTCTCTGATCAACGATGGACCCGTAACTATTGTGATGGATTCGAAAACAAAACTATAGATTCAGTTTTTTAACCACAAAAGAGACAACAGTCTCTATTAATTCAAGTTTTAAAGGGATATAAAAGGCATAAAAAATGACCAGGAATTCCCCGGTCATTTTTGTATTTTATTTTAGCTGTACGCTAAACTTTCCTTTCTGACTGCCATCAGCCATTAGACTTTTCCCTATGACCAGACTGTAATCACCTTTCTGGTTTAGATTATATTCAATATCCTGTCCAAAAGGCCCATCAATACTCTGATTATTGAGTTCAATATTATTGAACCGGATATTCTGATTTCCGGATTCGGAGGTAATTTTCCCGGTAATCTTTATATTTCCCGCATTCTTCAAATGTATGATCAGTTTCTGATCTTCATTGGTGAACTCATCTTCGATTGTTACAGGAAATGTTTTTACATCTACTTCGCGGGTAATTGTATTTCCGGTAGCCTGTCGGCTCGGGCTGTGATCTTGTTTTATAGTATCAGCTTTGCTTATACTCACAGCAGAAGAGTCCTCTTTATGGGGTTGCATTTTATGTGGATTTTTTGAACAAGCCCCCATTATAAGCATAAGAGGCAGAAAAGAAGCAACTATCTTTTTCATATTATTTGGTATTAATCGTTTCGTAATAAAGCAACTTGGAAAGGAAGGTTTTCTTTTGTTCTTTATTTACCTTATCTAAAACGTAAGATCTTAGCAGGTTATTATGAGAATCATTTGCATATTTTAATAAATAACGTTCATTAAAGTTAACAGAATTCTGGTGATAATCAGCAGAAAAGTCTTTTCGTTTTATATTTTCAGAGGTAACAATACCTCCCCAATTAACAAAGCTGATCACCAAAACTGTAGCATAGAAAAACCAGAACATAGTATTGAAAAGGAATGCATTGGTTTTCTTCTTATGAATTTTAATAAGTGTAATGCCTAAACCTATCGTAGCAAGTATAAGAAAGGCATAAACTCCAAGACGTTTGTACGTGAGTCCGTAATTGACAATATATTCGGTATTCTTCATCATAGCCGAAAACAGTAAAACAGTGTTCAGGACAATCCAAACTTTTGCCAATAACTGCATTAATTTGGCTTTTGGATCAAAATTGAAGGTCGATTTAAAATAAAACATAATCACAAGTATCACCATGATAATGGAAAGAATTACAGCTCCTACCCTTTCATGGGTTTCTTCGGAAAGCTGAACAGGAGTTTTAGGAACTTCATAGAACTGCTCATAATTATAACTTACAATAAAGAAAACAAGCAGGATATTGAGTAACAAAAATGTCACAACTCCACTCATTCTCTCAGCATCAATGCCAAGGTCTGAGTAAGTAGGTTTTAAAATCTTTGCACCATCATTAAAATCATTATCCAGAAAAGATTGTTGTTTGTAAATCAGTCTTTCTATTACAAAATTCCAGTAGTTAAAGGCCAGAAAGAATCCCAATATTCCCAGACAAAATAATTGCCAGAAATTAATATCCCAATTGATGTTAGTAAATAGGTTTGCAAACTGATCGCTTCCATAGGTATACACCACAAAAAATATAAAAACAAAAAATGCCGGAATCAGGATAACAGCCAGTAGCTTCTGCCATGTTCCGGATGAGTTTTTTTTAGGAAGCCATTTGTCAAAACTAAAAAAGCGGCACAAAAATGTAAAACAGTTGGTAACAAGAATCGGTAAAATAAAAAGCGTTTTCAGTTTTCTGCTTTTACTGCGAAATGAAAGAAGAATTAATGAGCTTACCAATGCAAGAAAAGAAGGAAAATCGCCGTACCATGCAAATGCTCCTGCCGAAAGTATGCTTGTAATAAACAGTATAAAAAATATACGGGTCTTATTGCGTTTTGGTGTATTGAAAAGTGTAAGCGCTGCATAAATAATTGCCAACAAGCTAAGATTGAGCCCCATATTTTCATTGTAAAATATAGCCACAAAAAGGAATGTTGTCAGTAATATAAGGTGATGTGTTTTCATAATCAGATAAGGTGTTGGTTGATTTAATAAAATACTGGTGCTTGTTTTTGGTAAATAAAGTCTTTCAAATGGTCAAAATTTTGCCAGAGTAAACTTTCGAAATCCCAATGAAAAAAAGGTTTCATTCGTTTCCCTTTTTGGTATGCTCTTATATATATTTTTAGATATTCCGGCAGGAAAAGTGTTCCCAGAAATATGGCAGCAAGAAGATGAGCATTTAGTTTTCCATTACCTAAAAGAAGATACTGCATGGCAACTTCATCTTCGAAATTGGTTCCACAGCCAGTAATAAGGTAGTGTACATCGTGATTTTCCATTTTAGGAATCATCGTGAATCCATGCTGTTTATAAAATTCTCCTAGTTTTCGGCCCAGAGAATCTTTTTCAAAAAGCAGCAGCTGCTCTTCAGTGAACTGCCATTGCCTTTTCTTCTTTTTAAAATACTTTCTGTAAAGTTTCTGGGTATAATGGTATATAAATAGTAAAAATTGAACGCGCATTTTTTTCATAATCTATAGTTTTTAATTACATAAGGTTGATGCCTATTAATGCATAAAAAACAGCAATAGGAATATTGATTGAAAGAATTAAAATTGATTTTAAACAGGCTTTGCGTTTTGTTTCATTAAAAAGCCCATAAATAAGTAAGCCAAGAACAATTAACAGGTTCAGCATTGTCGCATAAATCAAGAGTAAATATCCACTTGATGCAAATACCTGGTCTTTTGTAAACAGATATCCAAAAAGACATATGTTTCCCAATAAAAATGAAACTCCGAATACAAGTTTCCCTAAAACAATAATATCACGATTTTCCATAGTTTTTTAATTTAAGCCTGAGTAAGTGTAAAAACAGTAATCTCCGGGCGTACCATAAAACGAATCTGGCGGGAGTGTCCTATTGCCCGGTTGATATATAACATCCTGCCATCTTGCAGATCGATTTCTCCGGAGATGTATTCTTTATTTTTGACTGGCAGAATTGGTGTAATAACTCCTGGAATTCTACATTGTCCCCCGTGGGTATGTCCACTGAGAATCCATCCTTTGTAACCATTCCATACATCGAGATCACATACATCAGGATTATGACACAGAACCAGATTTGCTTTTGTCTCATCATAATCTTTCATCACCTGAAGAGGATCAAAATTTGGAGACCATAAATCTTCAAAACCTATAAAATTCAGTCCTGAAATTTCTGATTCTGCATTGTTGAGCATTTGGACTCCTGAATTTTTCATAATATCACAAATGTTAATAGCAACATCCGTCTCGCTCCAGTTGAATCCATAATCATGATTTCCTAATATTCCGAAGGTTGCAATATTTCCTAATACAGCATGTCTCATCACTTTATGAAGTTGTGTATATTGTATTTCGTTTTCCCAACTTACATAATCGCCTGTGTATACTACAAAATCAGGATTGAAAGCTTTTGCCTCCTGAAAAACCTCTATCAGAAAATTCCAATCAAAACGATTTCCGACGTGCATATCAGATATTTGCATTAATCTTTTCCCCTTTAGATGTTCAGGCAAGTTTTTTACTGGTAATTCTCTCTGAACAAATTCTACCCAGAAGGGTTCTATCTGCCAGGAGTACAGCACAGGTAATGTACCAATAGCAGATACCTGCAGCAATCGTTTAATAAATGTTTTTCTGTTCATTTGTTTTTATTATAAAGTACTTTGTATTTCAAAGTAAATTCCCAAAAAAATATAGCTCTATCTTCCCAACAATTTTTCCAGCGCATCCAGATGTTCTGAAAAAGCTTGTCTTCCTGAATTAGTAACTCTATAAGATGTCTTTGGTTTCTTACCGACAAATTCTTTCTTTATTTCAATATATCCTGCTTTCTCCAGTGCTGTACTATGGCTGGCCAAGTTACCATCCGTAACTTCCAGCAGCCCTTTCATTTCTGTAAAGTCAACCCAGTCGTTTACCATGAGAACGGACATTATTCCCAATCTCACCCGACTTTCAAATTCTTTATTGAGTTGATTTACTTTAATCATTTTAATTTTATTCTGTTAATTCCAAAATAGTCATACAAAGTACTATTCCTTGATTACCTTTCTAGTTCTGTATTTTCTTCTGCTATCCTATATCTGAAAGAGTACTATCAAACAACTTCTACAGAGAATGGCCGCAAAAATAAGGATAAAAAATTTCCACTCTTTTACATTTTTCCTTTAATTGAAGAAAATCTTATTTCTTATACATGAGTATACCATATACAATGTGCAAAACGCCAAATCCTAAAGCCCAAAAAAGTAATCCGTGTCCGGGGAAAAATAGCGCTATAATTCCTAATATCATTTCAGAAATCCCTAAAAACCTTACAACATCCAGAGTATATTTCTCAGCACTAAATAAAGCTGCTCCATATACAAACAACATCATTGGCGCAACCAATATATAGTATTGCTGTATAACAAGACCTATACAGAATATCCCGCCCAGGGCTAAAGGAACACAAAAATTGAACAATAGTTTTTTAGTCGCTGCAGTCCAGAAAGGTTGGTCGGACTTTTTGATATTTTTCCAGGTAAATATTCCCCCGAAAAATATTGCGGACACTAATACAATCAATGCAACAATAATAAGATGGGTAACCTTATCTTCCACCGTATGCAGGCTTCTTCCTTCGTAGTCAAGTCCGGTAGCACCTAAATAATTATAAGCATAAGCTGCCCCTAATAAAGCAATAACTCCTGCTACTATTCCGGACATACCACTAAGTGACAGGAATCGTGTAGAACGTTCCATCATATCCCGGATATGAGACAAATCTTTATGATAATTTTGATCCATATAAAGAACTTTGAATTACAAAGCTACAATTTATTTTTAATTACAAAAATATTTTTTGAAATTTTTAGTATTGTTCAAAACCAATTTCTCAAATCATTAACTTTAGGAAGATAAACAACACAGAATGAATAAGGAAATTCTAAGATCATCCATCTTCAGACATTTGGATGGTATTGTTACTGCTCCCGTAGCTGTATCACTAAACAAGAAAGGTATCATCGACCATATATTAGAAAAAGAAACAATTAATCTTTCCGATCTTACAGAACAATTTAAAGCTAATGAAGGCTATCTGAATGTTGCCTTGCATACATTGGGTTCACAGGGATTTATCATTTACAATACAGATAATAACAAGAATACAGTCTCTGTTACAGCAAACAGCAATACATTGCTATTAAAGAAATTCTCTTTTCTGTATGACAAGATTATTCCCTTTCTGAAAAAGTCTACAGATATTAGGAATCAGATTTTGGAAACTTCATTTATAGAAGAATTTAGTCTTCTTGCAGCAGCTATGAAGAATAACTTTGATCTCAACATTTCTGATAATCCTGAGGAGAAAGGTATTCAGGAGCAAATATTAAAACATATTGAAGGTTGTATTATAGGCCCTGTAATTGTATATCTAGGTATGACAGGTATGTTTCATAAGTATTTTATGGAAACTTCCTTTCAGGCGGCTGAATTTCATAAAAAAGCAGAAAACTTTGAGGTTATTCTGGATTTCCTGACACATTTGGGATGGTTTAGAAAAAACGGAAGCAATTATAAGTTTACAGAAACCGGTGTTTATTATGCTAAACGAGCTGCCTCATATGGAGTAACGGTCTCTTATCTGCCAATGCTAAACAGGTTGGATGAATTATTATTTGGAGATGCACACAAAATACGGGAAATAGCAGAAGGTGATGACGAGATCCATGTGGATCGTGCTATGAATGTATGGGGAAGCGGTGGTGCACATTCTAACTATTTTAAGGTAGCCAATGATTTTATTATTCAGGTCTTCAATCAACCTATCCATTTACAGCCCAAAGGTATATTGGATATGGGTTGTGGTAACGGTGCCTTTATTCAGCATATTTTCGAAACAATAGAAAGACAAACCCTGCGTGGAAAAATGTTGGAAGAGCATCCTCTTTTTTTAGTAGGAGCAGATTATAATCCGGCAGCACTAAAAGCAACCCGCGCGAACCTCATCAACAATGATATTTGGGCGAAGGTGATCTGGGGAGATATCGGAAATCCGAAGAAGTTGGCAGAGGATCTTAGAGAAAGCTATGAGATTGAGCTTTCGGACTTATTGAATATAAGAACCTTTCTGGACCATAACCGGGTATGGAAAACTCCGGAAAATAAAAACCCGGAAAGAATAAGTAGTTCAACCGGAGCATTTGCCTTTCGTGGTGAAAGACTCTCTAACAATATTGTAGAGGAAAGCCTGAAAGAACATTTGGAGCTTTGGCTTCCTTATATTAAGAAAAATGGATTACTCATAATAGAACTCCATTCTCTAAATCCTGAACTTACCCAAAATAATCTGGGCAAAACTGCTGCAACGGCTTATGAAACTACTCATGGATTCTCGGATCAGTACATTCTTGAAGTGGATGTTTTCAGAAAAATATGCACAGAAACAGGATTGAGTATTAGTCCGGAATTTTCGAGAAAGTTTCCTGACTCGGATCTGGCAACAGTTTCTATAAATCTTTTAAAAGCTTAGTAATATAAAAGAGCGATTATGTTTTATAATCGCTCTTTTATTTATTTTGCTCTCAGGCGTTCTTTAATTGCTTCGATGTTCTTTTTAGCTGAATCTTCTAAAATAAGGCTGGCACTCATGTGAATTCTGTCTGGCATTAGTATATTAAAATAATCTGTACCATCCCAGGAAACTTTCTTAATCAATGCTAATGCTTCATCGCTTCTGGTGGAAAGCTTCTGAAGAAAATCGTCGAGCTTTGCATCCATTTCAGCAATATTTTCAGATACTGAATGGTAAATATTATGCTGCTCTGCCCATTCTGCAGACCTAAAATCTGCATCTATTGCCATTGCCGAAAATTGTGATTTCCCGATTTTTCTTTCCACATAAGGGCCTATTACAAACGGACCTATTCCCAGGTTGATTTCAGTAAGAGCAAGGGCTGCATCTTTGGTTGCAAAACAATAATCTGCTCCACAGGCAATTCCTACTCCACCACCAGTGGTCTTTCCTTGTACTCTTACAACAACTATTTTTCCACAATTTCTCATCGCATTAAGTACTTTGGCAAAACCTCCAAAGAACTTCTTAGAAGTCTCAAGCTCATCAATGGCTAAAAGTTCGTCGAAACTAGCCCCCGCACAAAAAGCTTTTTCTCCGGCGCTTTTTATAAGGATTGCTTTTACTTCCTTTTTTACACCTTCTTCTAAAATAGTCTGAGCTAGTTTTTCCAAAATAGCACCAGGCAGTGAATTGCTTTTCGGTGTTCCAAAAGTAATTTCTGCGATATTGTTTTTAATTTCTGATATTACGAATTCGTTCATAATTTTTGTTATTGGATTATCTTATCCATTTATGGATATGCTCTATATGTTTATTTTTCCTGATTAATGCTTTAAATCTCAAAGTTAATAATAGTTTCCTGCCTTCTATTGTCCTTGTGAACACCAAGCTAGCTGCTCCTGATTCTTCAATCCAGTTTCTAGCAAATAATTCTGCGCTTTTTCTATTTCTCCCAAAAATATCAGGAACCGGATAATAGTTAATACTGTTTTTCAAGAAAAGAATTCCTTTGGTCTTTAGTAAATATCTGGGATTATCAATCTTTGACAGAAGCTCTTGTAAAGTTAATATAAATACTGAAGCTTCGCTATAACTTCCCCCTTCTAAGTGGCAAACGCTATTTCCTTTTTCATCTGAAGAAACAACAATTCTAAGCTTTTCGATTGATGTTCTGATAGCTCTTTCACTGATTAATGAAGACAATATAGCTCTGGCTATTTTTTCAAGATTTTTAGAAATATTCTTATACCTGAGATACTGCATTAATGATCGATAGAACATTCCTCCATAAGTTAGAAAACCTGCAATTCCGAATAAAAATATAAATAAATATGCTCCTTCTAATGTCTGAAAGGACTTTAAAGATTTTATAATACCTCCAAGAAATTCTGCCCAGAACATAAGTACAGAAGATATTAACATTCCCATAAAATGACCAATACTTTTACTCAGGCTTTTAAATTTCTTTTCTTGCCACTTATCCGGATCTTGAGATTCAATTTGTATTTCTTCTACAAGGTGATCGCCTTTTTTTAATGCTCTGCTCCATTTATCTTTAAGTTCATTTTTTCTGCACGCTAAAGAAATCATTTCTTTATTAATCTCCTCTATTTCCGATATCTTCTCAATTGTCTTAATATTGAGACGTTCAATATTATTTTCAATTTGCTCATTTTCTCTGTTAGAAACACCTACAAAGGTTTTGAAGCGTTTTACCATTTTTTGATAATCTATCCCGCCTTCAGGATCTCTCTCATTAAAACAGATCAGGTGCCAGATATTACTCACTTTTTCAGGGTTATCTTTATCTGTTCTTATCGCCCGCCCGCGTATCTGATTACTTAATACATAGCTGCTAACAAAACTTGCGACAACAAGGCTATTAATTTTGGGAGCATCCCATCCTTCTCCTAGTAGTGATTTTGTTCCAATCAGAATATTTATTCTCCCTTCCTGAAAATAGTGTGTTACTATTTCTACAAGAAAACTTTGAGTATTGTCGCTTGGGTAAATCTGGGCAAAATCGTCATCAGATTTTATTTCTGATAAGGTAACACCTTTGTCAGGAAAGTCTTTTATAAGCTGATTAGCTAATTCCTTAGGTAGAATAACAAGAGAACCGGTGAGAACACCTATATCTTTTCTTATTAAAGGATCTTTTTTTAATATTTCAAAAATAGGAATCACTCCCATCTTATCAGGACTAGGAGTTAGTTCAATACCATTAGTAATAAATTCTTTTCTGATAAAATCAGTGAGAATTACCATGCGTAAATCATTTCCAAAATTCTCGCCCTCACTAATCGTAATATTCCTAATAGCTTCTAGTTTTCCAGAACCTGCATTTAGAATATGTTCTAATTTTTCATTCTGGAAGAAACTAATAGTCTTATTTTTTAAAATACTATTTCTTCTTAATTTATTTTCTAAATCCTGCCTGCAGCCCTCGTACTTTTTAAAATGTATATCATCTGTGAATAAGTAAAACTCCAGTAGCTCTTCCAACCAGAAAAAATCAAACTCGGGAATATATTTTTGCTCATCACCGATAATTTGAAAATGAATATCAGGTATTTTAATTCCTATTGCATTCATAAAAATGAGTCCCGAAGTATATGAAGATATATTGTCATAAATCCACTCAAGGTGTTTTTCCGGATCCTTATAAATATAATGATTAACAATTGCTTCAGTAATTACATCATCTTGTTTTATTTCTTTATACAAGTTGTCTGCATATTGATAAATCTGATCTATAGACTGCTTTTCTTCTAAAGTAGGGAGTGTAAAATATATAAGATCCTGGTGAGGACAAAGATCGCCTTCCAACATAAGCTCCGGAACAGAAATTTCTGTATCTACAGGCCCATTTAATTCTATGTAATTCTGCCACTCACTTTCTGAAACATCAAAAGGCTGGGTAGCTGTAAGTGCAACAATTGTCGGATTCAGTTGATCTTTTATTGTGATAATACTTTGCCACCATGCTTTTTTCAGATGATGTGCTTCATCCAGAATAAGAGTTCCAATTTTCAGCTTTTTAATTAACTTCAAAAAGGAATCATTGTTTAATTTCTTCTCAATAGTTTTACTTTCGGCATCCCTTTTTATTACTGAATGAATTCCCTGATAAGTTGCCAAGGTTACAAAAGCAGGTTTATTTAAATCAAGAGATATCCACTCCGGAAGTGTATCACTCTGAAGAAAAAGTTCTCTGAAGCGCTGTACCCATTGGTTTCTTATAGCTAAAGTAGGAGCAACAATCAAAGTAGGATTATTAATACGGAGCATAATCTCTAATCCAAGAACCGTTTTCCCTGAACCAGGCGGAGCAACAATATGAAGGTGATTATCCGAAAGATAATCTTGCAGATTATCTAAAAATTGTTTTTGATACTTACGCCAACTATATCTGAACAATATTCCTTCCGGAAACTCTTTCATTTCTTCCATTCATCAGATTATTTTTCAGAAAAGGCTACAATATACTTATCTATATATATTTCTTTCTCTTTTGATTTGTATTGCTGGATATAACGAGGATGTTCCAGAACAGTGGTTTTATCAAATAACTTCTCTTCTTTGTTTAGCTTGTTGATAAAGTCTGCATTCTTTTTCCCCAATACGAATACTTCAGAGGTATCCAGTCCCAGACTTATATGCTTTTTCAGAGAAGCTATCATAAAACTTTTTACATCCTCAAAGAGTTGTTTATCATCATAATAATTTGCATTCAGCCAACCATTTTTTGTATTTCTTACAATAGCCAAAGGAAATGGGGAATTGATATAAAATTCTTTATAAAACTTTTCTAATCCGCCAAAAGCATTGATCATATCATACATAAAGACAGATGAAACTTCATGAGTATGAACAGACTTCATTTCAATACCACATTCGCTTTTCAGCCGTTTGGTATCTGTAAAAGGGACTCCTGTTACCCCTGCACCATGTCGACTGGGATTGATTCCAATTATAAATCTACGCTGGTCTGAATCATTATAATATTTATGATAAAACTTTTGCATCACAACCATCGTTTCAGGATTGTCCAGATAAGGATTCAGTACATTAAATCCTTCCGGTAGTTTTCCCGAATATCGAAGGGTCTTATTAAAATCTATGACTTTATCTGCAAAAGTATTCTTCACTCTCCAAATATATTAATTTACCAATACTTTGACCATGCTCAGCATGATCTCTGTACTATATTAATCCGAACTGTTCGAAGTGATGAGTGAAATGCTTTCTGTGCATTAGCTCCCACATTTCTTTATTGATTTTACCAAATACAAAATGGATATGCTCTGCCTGTGGATTCTCTCTGTAATAGATCAAGAATTCCTGAATTGCATTAAGGAAAGCTTCTTTTGCAGCCTCCAGGTTTTTATGTTTCAATTCCGGTAAGCTTCCGTCCTGTGGAAGGAATGGCGCCGGAAATTCTTTTGGCATTTTCCTGTGATTGTATAAGGAATCCTGATACTTTTCAAGGTGTTCATCAGGTGTATAATACTTTTCTGCTTCAGGTCTTCCCATACCATAGTTAACAGTAGTTTCAAGATGTTCCAGCATTTCCTGCGGAGACATTTTACCCCATTCAGGTTTTGAGCTTTCCGTTAAACCATTTAATATTTTTTTGATATCTCTTACGTTCAGATCAATAAAAGGAGATTTTTTAGCTACCAACGTCAGAATTGTTGCCACGCAAACTATTTCTTCTCTTTGGTTTACCACCTCAACCAGCCACTTTACCACACCACTAGGAATGTTTCGACCTTTTACACCTCTGTTGATTCTCTCCTTTGCAGTCAGGTATACTGTGATGGTATCTCCTGCATATACAGGCTTAAAGAAAGCACAATTCTCTAATCCGTAATTTGCAATTACAGGTCCTTTTTTACCGGAAACAAATAACCCGGCTGCTGCTGAGAGGATAAAATAGCCATGAGCCACAGTCTTGTCGAAAATTGTTCCGTTAAGACTGGTAGCATCGGTATGTGCATAGAAGTGATCCCACGAAACGTTAGAGAAGTTTACAATATCTGCTTCAGTTACTGTTCTTCCAGCTGTTTCCAATGAGTCTCCAATTTCTACCTCCTCGAAATATTTACGGAAAGGATGTTTATCTGAGTATTTTTTTTCTGCTCCTTGTTGATAAATTTTTGTGATAGCTGTCAGAATATCCGGTGATCCCTGAATAGCCGTTTTTTGCAGGAAGAAGTGAAGTCCGCTTAGTCCACCCATTTCTTCTCCACCACCGGCTCTTCCCGGGCCTCCATGCATCAGTGTCGGAAGTGGTGAGCCATGTCCCGTACTCTCTTTAGCATTATCTCTGTTCAGTACATATATCCGCCCGTGTTGGGAAGCCATCTTCCAGGAAGTTTCAGCAACGAATTTATCATCGTAAGAAACAATAGAACCGACTAAACTTCCTTTTCCTCTTTTTGCTAAAGCGGCAGCCTCTTCTGCATCTTTATAAGGCATTAAAGTAGAAACAGGTCCGAAAGCTTCTACATCATGAGATATATTCTTTTCAAAAGGTTTATCATTCAGGAACAACTTAGGACTCATAAATGCTCCTTTCTCATAATCGGCATCTATTAGTTCTTGTTTACCATCGTATACAAGTTCTGTTTCTGCTTTTAGCAGGTTTACTTTTCTCAGAACCTCATCATATTGTTGTTTCCCGACCAGAGATCCCATTCGGGTTTCTCTGTTTAGAGGATTTCCTATTTTTGTCTGATCCAATGCTTTGGACAGAGCACTCTGAACATCACCAATTAAATGCTCAGGCACAATAATCCTACGGATAGCAGTACATTTTTGTCCTGCTTTTGTTGTCATTTCGTTACGAACTTCTTTAATGAACAAATCGAATTCGGGAGTTCCCGGCTTGGCGTCCAACCCCAGAATTGAACAATTCAAAGAGTCTGCTTCCATATTAAAACGAACTGAATTTCCGGCAACTGAAGGCAAAGCTTTTAATTTTCTTCCGGTACTGGCAGATCCAGTAAATAGAACAGAATCTCCATCCTGTACATAATCCAGAATATTTCCAGGTTCTCCACAAACCAACTGAACTGCACCTTCAGGCAAATAGCCACTTTCAATCATATCCTGAAAAACAGCATTGGTAAGGTAAGAGCCAGGAGTAGCTGGTTTTACAATACTTGGCACACCTGCCAGTAAAGATGTGGATAACTTTTCCAGCATTCCCCAAACCGGGAAGTTATAAGCATTGATTTGTACAGAAACACCTTCACTTGGTGTAAGGATATGTGTTCCCAGATGTGTTCCGTTAGCTGAGATTTTCTGTGTATCACCATCAACCCAAAATGGTGTATTCGGAAGCATTCTCTTTGCTAAACCTGAGTAAGTGAAAAAAGTACCAAAACCTCCTTCTATATCTACCCAGGAATCCACATGGGTTGCTCCTGTTTTATATGATAATTCGTAATATTTTTTCTTTCTCTCTAAAAGATAAAGTGCTACTTTTTTCAGCATTTCCCCACGATCATAAAATGTCATAGAGGAAAGGTTTTTATAACCGACAGTTCTTCCGTAGTCAAGAGCTTGCTCGAAGTTTAGCCCTGCCGTATCTGAAACAGCAACCTGCTCTCCTGTAACGGCATTATAAAGCGGAATTTCTTTACCGTTTCCTTCTACCCATTGTCCGTAAATATAGTTCTTTAGTTTTTCCATAATATTTCAAATTTGTTCGTGTAATTAGCATTACACCTGCTGAACAATATTAATTATTTGATGTTTATTTTTTTAATACCAATTGTAAGACTTTTTTACCTCCCAGATATACAAGAAAGAGTACTAATGCAAAATCAATAATAAAGATTGAATCAATAAGAATTGTGTAAAAAAAATCTTTTGATTTAAGGCGTCTTTCTATTCTATCGGAATCCACATGTTCCAATGCATCCGAAATACCAACCATAGCTTTTATTACGAAATACCCTAAAAAGTGAAGTACACTCAATACAATCAGAACAATATACCAGTATCTTTTTAGGAAATTCTGCATTTTAGGCTATAATTATTTTATGTTTTAATCCTCATCGGCTTTAGAAACCTATGAGGTTTAAATTTACTACTTTATTTCAGATCGGCCCAGATGCTGTAATCCACTACTTTTGTAGGAATTTGCTCTGTAAATTCTGTAAAAGGTTCACAAGGAACAATGGCTTCTTTTCCTTCTCTTGCTAATTCCTGATATAGCTTTGTCCCTTCGGTTTTCCAGTGAATCATTTCATCTGAAACATCGCGTATAATTTTTGCAGGGCTACCTACAATCAGTTTTCTTGGTTCACATTTAAAGTTGGCCGGAACAAAAGCCAGTGCTCCAATAATGCACTCATCACCAATTACAGCCTTATCCATTACAACCGCATTCATTCCTACAAGACAATTTTTACCGATATGTCCGGAATGGATGATAGCTCCATGCCCTATGTGTGCTGATTCTTCCAAAATGGTTTCAATATTTGGAAATACATGAAGCGTACAGTTTTCCTGAACATTGGCTCCGTCTTTTATAATAATCTTTCCCCAATCACCGCGGATAACAGCATTGGGACCGATATATACTTCTTCACCAATTTCTACATTTCCGATAATCACTGCCTGAGGATGAACATAGGCTGAGGATTTTATAACCGGACGAATACCATGATAGGAGTAAATGTTCATAATTTTAAAATTAAAATTAATATAACAATGTATCAGTTTACCAATGTACCCATTTGCAAGCTACACACTAATGTTGTTACATTTCTATATTGTTACATTATTGAAAATATTATACTTTTTCAATTACCATTGCATAACCTTGTCCAACACCGATACAAAGTGTACACAAAGCATATTTTTTATTTTGCTTCTGTAGTTCCAGAGCTGCCGACCCAACGATTCTGGCTCCTGATACTCCAAGTGGATGTCCTATCGCAATAGCTCCTCCATTTGGATTAACTCTCGGATCATTGTCTTCTAGACCTAAGCTTCTGGTTACAGCAAGTGCTTGCGCAGCAAATGCTTCATTTAATTCAATAATATCTATATCTTCCAAAGAAAGATTTAGTCTTTTTAATAGCTTCTGAGTTGCTTCTACCGGGCCTATTCCCATAATTCGGGGTTCTACTCCGGCTACAGCAGATCCTACTATCCTTGCTTTTGGTTTTAAACCATATTTTTTCACAGCTTCCTCACTTGCCAAGATAAGAGCGGCAGCACCGTCATTCATTCCTGAAGCGTTTCCGGCTGTTACAGTCCCTTCTTTTCTGAAAGCAGGACGTAGCTTTGATAATACTTCTATAGTTGTTGTCGGCTTAATAAATTCATCTTTATCAAACACAACAGGTTCTCCTTTCCTTTGTGGAATTTCAACTTTTATTATTTCTTCAGCCAGCCTTCCACTATCTTGTGCTTTTGTTGCTTTTTGTTGTGACCACAATGCAAATTGATCCTGGTCTTTTCTGCTGATATTATGTAGATCAGCCAGATTTTCAGCTGTTTCACCCATACCGTCCACGCCATACATTTCTTTCATCTTTGGGTTTACGAAGCGCCATCCGAAAGTTGTATCATACATCTGACTGTCTCTCCCATAAGCAGCACTTGGTTTCGACATTACATAAGGAGAACGCGTCATATGCTCTACTCCACCTGCAATGTAGATTTCTCCCTCACCTGCAGCTATCGACCTGAATGCATTGGCTACAGCGGACATTCCTGAGGCACAAAGTCTGTTCACTGTTTCACCACCTGTTTGATAAGGAAGTCCGGCTAATAAAAGTGCCATTCTTGCAACATTACGATTATCTTCTCCGGCCTGATTGGCACATCCAAAAATAACATCCTCTATTTCTTCAACAGGAACTTCCGGATTTCTTGCAACAATTTCTTTAATGACTATAGCTGCCAGATCATCTGCACGCACTTCGGATAAACCTCCCTGTAGTTTTGAAATGGGAGTTCTTATATAATCTATGATGTAAACATTGTTCATAATACTAATTTGAAAATTTGAGAGTAGGTTAATTTGAAAATTAACCCAGCTCAACATCTTTATAATTCAGTTACTTTTTTTCCAATTTTGTAAACTGTTCCTGTGAATTTTGCTACCAGTTTTTGCTCTTGGTTGGTGATATGAATATCATAAACAGCAGTCTTTCTGGTTTCATTTACCAATTTACTTTCCGCACGAAAAATATCTCCTTCTCTTCCGGCAGTTGTAAAGTTTATCACACAATTGAGTGCTACTGCTGCATCTCCGGAATTGTTGGAGGAAAAAGCCAATGCTGAGTCCGCAAAAGCGAAAGTAACCCCACCATGAACGGTTTTCAAACCATTCAACATTTCCTGTCTGATTGGCATTTCTATTAAACAATAATTTTCTTTTACCTCTATCAGTTTTATTCCCATCCATTTGGAAAACTCATCCTGAGCGAGCATATAATCTGCGACTTGTTCTGGCTTCATTATTTATTTAATTTAACAATAGATGCTTCGACTACGCTCAGCATGACATATGGTTATTATACTCTTAATTACTTTTATATTTTATTAAGTAAAGGGCTTTGTCTGTAGCGTTCTTCCTGGTATTCGTTATAAAGGTTCCGGAGTGTTTCAGATATAGTTGTATATCCAATTTCCTTTCCCCAGTTTAGTAAACCCTTAGGATAATTAACACCTTTCTGCATAGCCAGTTCTATATCTTCATAATTTGCAATACCTAACCTCTTTGCTTCTACAGCTTCATTGATTAACATTGAAATAATTCTTATAAAGATTTGTTGATACAATTCTTCATTCTTCTGAGCAATAGGTTTGGAAGCTCCTTCCCGATAGTCATAAAATCCACGATTTGTTTTTCTACCCAAAAGCTTGGCTTCGGCCATACGTTGTTGTAGTAAGGAAGGTTTATATTTAGGATCGTAGAAGTAGTCTTTATAAACCGTTGTTGTAACGGCAAAGTTCACATCTATCCCAATAAGGTCCATTAGTTCAAAGGGGCCCATTTTAAAGTTCCCAAGACTGGTCATAGCATCATCCACCTGCTCGGGTGTTGCAATATTTTCTTCGACAATTCTCAATGCCTCACCATAATATGGACGTGCAATCCTGTTGACAATAAAACCGGGAATATCTTTAGCAATCACCGGAACTTTGTTCCAGGATTTCATTAAATCGTAAACTTTTTGTGGTAATTGTTCATCGGTAAGTAACCCGGGAATTACTTCCACTAAAGGCATCAAAGGTGCCGGATTAAAAAAGTGAATACCTATGAAGCGATTCGGATTTCTCAGTTCCGATGATAAAGAAGTAATAGAAATAGAAGATGTATTGGAACTAATTATACAAGTGTCGGATACATATTTTTCTAACTCAGAAAACACTTTGGTTTTGATCTCTTTATTTTCGATAATTGCTTCAATAACTAAATCAGAATCTTTCAGGTCTTTTAGCTCTGTACAGAATTTCACTCTGTTGAATATCTGTTCTGATTCCTCAAATGATATTTTCTGCTTTTCGGCAAGTCTTGTCAGTATCTTCTCAAGGTTTTGTAATGCTTTTTCGGTTTGCGATGCATTTGCATCAAACAAAAATACATTACATCCGTTGGAAGCTGCCACCTGAGCTATTCCGATCCCCATCGTTCCTGAGCCGATTACTCCTATATTCATAGTTAAAAATAATGTAGCAATGTATCAGTTTACCAATGTAACAATTTTATAAAAAATTGAATTTGCCGAAGCGTTTATTTCTATTGGTAGTTGTTACATTGGCAAATTGTTATATTAATTTTATTTTCCTTTATACTCTGGTTGTCTTTTTTCCAAAAATGCTCTTACACCTTCTTTGAAATCTTCAGTTTCAGCAGCGTCTTGCTGATAAATACCTTCCAAATCCAATTGTTCGCTCAACGTATTGTTATAGGAATTATTGAATGCTTTTTTGGTTAATCCTATTGCTTTTGTTGGCAGATTAGAAATCTGAGCCAAAACTTCACCTGCTTTTGTTTCAAACTCTTCATCTTTGAAAACATCAGCAATTAATCCCAATTGCTTAGCCTCAGCTGATGAAAGTTTTTTTCCGGTAAATGCCAAATAACTGGCCAATTGTCTACCTAATAATTTTGGCAGATAATAGGTTCCTGCTGTATCCGGGATTAATCCAATATTTACAAATGCCTGAGAAAAGTAAGAGCTTTCAGTTGCCAAAGTAAAGTCACAGATAAGTCCCAACATTGCACCTGCACCTACTGCTGGTCCATTGACTAAAGCAATAACAGGTTTTGAGTTTTTTACAATGGCTTTTACCATTGGGTTATAATAATCGATAACCATACGTTGTATGATTCTTTCGTCTTCGGCTTCTTTACCTAATGATAAAGCTTCTTTAAGATTCTGCCCGGAACAGAAAGCTTTTCCTCTTCCCGAAATAGCAATACATCTTACCGTTTCGTTTTTATCACATTCCTCCATAAAGTGGCGTATTTCACTCAACATTTTTTTGTTAAGCGAATTATAACTTTCGGGTTGGTTGAGATAAGCTATTTTTAGTTTTCCGTCTAATTTTGATTCAATATCAATTTGAGTATAATCCATAAAATATTTTTTTAGTGTACCAATATAACAATCTAAGTTAATGTAACAATCTAATAGTTCAGTAATCTGGCAACAACATCGTTATGCTCCACATATTCATAAGTTCTATTGGTAAACTGATACATTAATTTACATCAATGGCATTTAAAATAATCGAAAGGTTCCAGACAATCTAAACACTGATAAGATGCTTTACACAATGTAGACCCGAATCTGCTGATTTGCTTGGTATGCATAGAACCACATCGTGGACATTCTTTAGGTTTTCCAATATGATGTTCGTCCGCACCTCTTTCGGGTGGTGTAATTCCGTAAGCTCTCAGTTTTTCTCTGGCTTCATCGGTTAACCAATCAGTTGTCCATATCGGAAACATTTTGGTTACCACTTTTGCATCCCAGCCATTTTCTTTCATGACTTTGGTAATATCTTCTTCAATAGTAAACATAGCCGGGCAGGCAGAATAAGTAGGTGTAATAGTTACTTCACAAGTACTGACACCAAGCATCTTTGCCTCTCTTACAATACCCAGTTCCACAATATCGATTACCGGAATTTCAGGATCTGGAATTGTTTTTAATATGTCTAAAAGTTCATTCATTTTCTTATTTTTTATCAAAGTCAAGGACTTTCGCCATTGCTTTTTGATAATCCGCATTATCTGTCATCCCGTTATGTCCCTGATTATTTAGTACAATCAGGCTATCTCCCTGCTTAAAATTGTTTTTCAGTTTTAAGGAGGCATTATAATTAATTACCTCATCGGCATTACCATGAAATATAATAACCGGAGATTTCACAGTTTTCAGATATTGATAGGTTTCAAAATTATATTTGAGTAAAAATCCGGGAAGGAATGAAAACTGTTGTTTCATCTCATCCCTCAGACTATAGTAGGGAGCCTGCAAGATTAATAAACGAGCATTACTAACCGAAGCTAGTTTTGCTGCTAATCCGGTTCCTACAGAATATCCCAGGATAATAATCTTATTTTCGGGATACCTTTTCTCTATTTCTTTATATGCTACTTCTACATCCGAAAATAGCTGATCTTTACTTTCTATGCTTCCTTCGCTTTTCCCATAGCCTCTGTAATCCAGTATGAAAACATCATAATTCATACTGTTATAAAGTTTAGCTACTTCGCCCCAGCCTTTTATTGAGCCACCATTACCATGAAGGTAAAAAATAACACCTTTGGAGTCCGGAACTCTGAATAATACAGAGCTTAGCTTTTTATTGTCTTTTGTTACAATCGGTATTTCTTCTGCATTGCCTTCGAAATTAAAAGTATAGTTCTCTGGCAATTTTTCCGGATGAAATATTATTTTCTCCTGATAATAGTATACCGCTGCACATAGCACTAAATATACTATCACAAAAGAAATAATTATTTTCAGAAATACCTTCATTGCTATCTACCATTTACAACCGGGATAGGCTCTTTGCAAATATTGTAATTCACAAAGTATAAAGCCAAAGTATTCTGTATGATATCCGGTTCTGGATTTAAGTTGCATAAAAGGATTTTCAGGATACTCTAATCCAAAATCCTGGAAATCTTTTTGAGTAATACTGATAAATTGTTGGTAAAGTTCATCTGTATTTGGAGCTATATTTAAAGCGATCAAATCTTCTTCCCCTTCTACATGTGCAAATAAGCCTTTGGTATATTCCCAAATATTTTCAATAGCATTTGTCAGGCGCTCACGACTTTCTTCTGTTCCCTGAGCAAAAATCTTCATCCATGAAGAAGTATGAGTATAATGGTATCTTACCTCTTTCAGAGATTTCTGTGCAATTGCAGATAGTTCTTCATCTACTGATGTAGATAAAGCCTCGTATATCAATTTCTGATAGACAGAAAAAACATATACTTTAAGAATGGTTTGCGCATAATCCTCATTAGGCAGCTCCGTCCAATGTGCATTTACATATTCATGTTCATATCTTAAGAAAGCTATATCATCTTCGCTCTTTCCATCATCATTCAGTCGAGATGCATATTGGTAAAAATTATTAGCTTGTCCCAGTTCATCCAGTGCAATATTTGTCAGCGCAATATCTTCTTCCAGATAAGGCCCTTCACCGCACCATTCTGCAAGCCTCTGCCCCATGATAAAGCTATCGTCTGCCAGTTTTAATAAATAGTTATATAATGGATTCATTGTATAGAATTTAGAAACTAGAGGTTAGAAATCAGACTAAATTCTATAATCTAACTTCTCACTTCTATAATTTACATATTTTTTACATCATTAGGGATTTCATAGAAAGTCGGATGGCGGTACAGCTTATCATCCGCAGGATCAAAGAATGCTTCCTGATCTACTCCTTCGGAGCTTACTATATATTTACTCGGAACTACCCATACACAGGTACCCTCTTTTCTTCTTGTATAAACATCTCTGGCATTTTGTAATGCCATTTCCGCTGTGGGTGCCTGTACTGTTCCGGCATGCTTGTGGGATAAGCCCGGTTTTGTCTGAATAAAAACTTCCCACATATCTAGATTTGCCATAGTCAAATTAATTTAACAATGTATCAATGTACCAATTTATCAATGATATTCTTCATGAACTACGTTCGTAAACCTTCAGTTTATGCTCAGAATGATAATTGATTGTTACATTTTTACATTGGTATATTGTTACATTATTATATTACTTCTTTTTGTTGTTTTTCGGCAAAAGCTGCAGCTGCTTCTTTTACCCAAAGGTTTTCTTGTTGAGCTTTTACTTTAGTCTGTAATCTCTTTTTGTTACAAGGTCCGTTACCTTTTAATACTTCCATAAACTCGTCCCATGGAAGTTCTCCAAAGTCGTAATGACCTTTTTCTTCATTCCATTTTAAATCTTTATCCGGAATGGTCAGTCCTAAAAATTCGGCCTGTGGAACAGTAACATCAATAAATCTTTGACGAAGACTGTCATTGCTCTCACGTTTCACTCTGTAATTCATTGATAATTTAGAGTTTGGAGAATGTTCATCATTTGGACCAAACATCATTAATGCAGGCCACCAGAAACGATTTAACGCTGCCTGAGCCATCTCTTTCTGCTGCTTTGTTCCACGACAAAGTGCCATTAGGATTTCATAACCTTGTCTTTGATGGAAAGATTCTTCTTTGCAAATTCTCACCATTGCTCTGGAATATGGCCCATAAGAATTACCCATCAGCATTACCTGATTCATAATCGCTGCTCCGTCTACAAGCCAGCCTATGGCACCGATATCTGCCCAACTTAGTGTAGGATAATTAAAGATACTTGAATACTTTGCTTTTCCGGACAACATATCATCATAAGTAGCATCCCTATCGGATCTTATAGTTCCATTCCCCAATGTTTCTGTAGCTGCGTAGAGGTATAATCCATGTCCGGCTTCATCCTGAACTTTTGCCAGTAATGCCATTTTTCTTCTCAACGATGGTGCACGGGAGATCCAATTGGCTTCCGGAAGCATTCCTACAATCTCGGAATGTGCATGCTGAGAAATCTGACGAACCAATAACTTCCTGTAATCATCAGGCATTATATCTTTTGGTTCTACTTTATTTTCTTCATGTACGTATTGTACAAACTTTTCTAAATCCATTATTTATCAATTTACCAGTTTGCCAATGTATCAATTATTAGATGCTTCGACTACGCTCAGCATGACAGAGGATTGCTACACGGACATATTGTTATATTGTTACATTATAAATGGCCATCACTTAAATCATCTTTCAGGTAGATTCCTACCTTGGAGTTGGAAAATTCTCCGGCCACAAAATTTACTTTTTTACCTTTATCTTCAATCACGTATTCTTTAAAGTAGTAAACATGTCCTTCATAAGGCCCTTTTACTTCTACTTTTTTATTAACACAGTTCCAGTAAAAGCTCCAGATATTCAGTCCATTAATCTTATATTCTTCATTTTCATCTAATGCTTTTGCGAATTTCCAGTTAGTCATGACTTTTAAATTTAGCGGTTATACTTCTTTACCAATTTAACAATAAACCACTGGTTTTCAAGTACAATTAACAGTTTTTAACCGCTAGAACTCACTATTTATAATCAATATAAATTTAAACGTCATAATTCAGCATCAACACATTGGTAGTGGGATGGCACTGGCATGTCAGTACAAATCCTCTTTCTACCTCATCTTCTGTCAATGCAAAGTTCTTTTCCATAAAAACTTCGCCTTCCAATACCTGAGCTTTGCAAGTACAGCATACACCTCCTTTACAGGCAAACGGCACTGGTAGTTGCTCTTTCAATGCCTTATCCAGAATGCTTTCTTTTTTCGAATTAAGATGGAAAGAATATTCATCATCATCAATAATTACCGTTACCATACTCTCCAGATTAGCAATAGCTTTGAACTCTTCACTCATTTCTTCTGCGTTTTCTTCATCTGGTGCAGTGAAGTATTCATATAAAACCTGAATCGCAGGAACCTTCTTTTCTTTTTTCAAATAATCGGAAATACTCTTGATCATATCCGCAGGACCACAAATAAAGTAAGTAGACTCCTGAACATCAATATCTGAATATCTTTCAAAAAGTTGCTCCAGTTTTTCCGCCGAAATTCTTCCTTCAAAAACCGGATCCTCATGTTTCTCCCGACTTACGAGGTAAATTACTTTCAGCCTTCCGCCAAAATCCTTTTCCAGCTTATCCAATTCAGCTTTTTTCATCACATGAGCCATGCTTCTATTACTATAAAACAGATAAGCATTGCTATTTGGTTCCTGATAAAGGCTTTCTTTCAAATTGGATAATACCGGACTAATTCCACTACCTGCAGCCAATCCAATATAAGTTTTGGTATTGCTGGGATGGTAAGTCGTATTAAATCCGCCCATGGGTGGCATCACTTCCAGCATTTCATCCATATGAAGATGCTCATTGAAATAACCTGAAACCTTACCTCCTTCCAGTAATTTCACCAATACTTCCAATACATTACCTTTCTCACTCGGAGCATTACAAATAGAATAAGAACGTCGTTCTTCATTCCCATCGATCATCATTCTGAAGTTGATATATTGCCCCTGCCTGAATCTGAATTTATCTTTCAGCTCCTCCGGGATTTCAACCGCTACATTCACGGCATCCTGCGTATCCTTCTGAACCTTTACGGTCTTTAATTTATAAAATGAGTTCATTTTCTCTTGAGTATTCTGTTTATTTTTCCGCCTTCACATTTTGGAAGAGAATCCTGAGCATGGATTTTTACTTTCGTGGTAATCCCCACTCTTCTTTTTATTTCACCTTCTACACTTTCAGCAAAATTGTGGATAAAGTTGGTATAGTCGTTACTGTTTATTTCAAATTGTTGTACCCTGATCAGTTCATCATTTATTTCTACATCTACTTCAAGGGCTACACACATATGTTCTTTTTCAATGGGCGTAAGGTAATAATTGGGAACAACTCCCTTGATACCAGAAAATGCATCTTCTATCTGACTCGGGTATACATTCACACCTCTTACAATCAGCATATCATCGGCCCTTCCTACTATAGGTTTCATCTTAACCATTGTCCGTTTTGCATTGGTATCGTAATAGAGACTTGTAATATCATTGGTCCAGTAGCGCAAAAGCGGCATTGCTTTTTTGGTTAAAGTTGTAATGACCAAAACTCCCTCTTCACCGTACGGAACAGGCAGTTTCGTTACAGGATCTAATATTTCGGGATAAAAATGATCTTCCCAGATATAAGAGCCTCCTTTTTCCTCCCAATCTTCCATAGAAACTCCGGGACCTATAATTTCGCTTAAACCATAAATATTAGTTGCGTGGAGACCCAGTCTTTTTTCAATATGACCTCTGATAATTTCTGTCCAGGGTTCAGAGCCCAGTACAGCATACTTCAAGCTTATCTCTTCTGCAGAAATTCCTCTGTTAGCTAATTCATCTGCAATTGTAAGCGCATAAGATGGTGAACAGCAAATGACTTCAGGCTTAAAATCCAGAATCAAATCCACCTGTCTTACTGTCATTCCGCCTGAAATAGGAAGAACACTCATTCCCAGTTTTTCGGCACCATAATGCAGTCCTAAACCTCCAGTAAAAATTCCGTAACCATAGGCATTATGCAGCAGCATTCCCCGCTGTGCTCCCGCAGCATTCAGTGACCTGGCAACTACCTCACTAAAAAGATCCACATCTTCTTTTGTGTAGCCTACAACTGTTGGTTTGCCTGTTGTTCCGCTTGAGCAATGAATCCTCTGTAATTGGCTTTTGGGAACAGTAAATAATCCGAATGGATAGCTATCTCTTAAATCTTGTTTATAAGTTATGGGAAGTTTTGAAATATCTTCAATTGACTTTATATCCTGAGGTGCCAGGCCGGATTCATTAAATTTTCGTTTATAAAACTCTGATCTTTCATCCAGGTAAGCAACCAGATTCTTCAGCCTTTCTGACTGAAGTTTCCGCAACTGATCTAATTCTAAATGTTCAACTGAAAAATACATAATCTAACTAACATTCGTTAGTTGTAAAAATAAAAAGAATTTTCGTTCTGACAAATTTTTTATGACTTCCATCATGTTTTTAAATTTCCCAGAAGACCATAAAGTATTTTATCCCTGATTTCATCGGTAATTTCGGATGTAGATTCTATATTTCTTTTGAACCAGAAATAAGAATTATTCAGTGTATGAAGAATAAATTTAGTGGTAAATGTAGGAGATTTAAGCTCCCAGTTTTCTTCCTGATAAATTTCCGTTATAAGTTTTTCCACTTCTCTTTGGTACTGCTTACGGAGTTCTACAAACTCTGAAAGCCTCTCTTCCAAATGCTTCCACTCATTAGAGTAAATGTGGGTAACATCCGGATTTTCCAGGACAATGGAAATGTGTTTTTCAATAAATAGATTCAAACGTTCTTTAGCCGGAAGTTTTGCATTCTTTACTTCATTTAGTCCTTCGAAAAATCTTCCTGCAATGCTAAAGCATATCCATTCCAGTAATTCATCTTTTGAACGAATATGTGCGTAAAGTGAGGCTGCCTTTATATTAAGACTGGCAGCCAGATCACGCATAGATGCGCCAACATAACCTTTTTCTTTAAAAAGTTCTATGGCTACTTCTAGTATTTCAATTTGCTTTTTTTTCAGCTGCATTGATTAGTTTTTTTTGCAAAAATACTAACTAACTATTGTTCGGGCAATGCTCTCCACCTTTTTATGTATTTCGAAAGGAAGAAAAAGGAGATTACAACCAATATAAAGTTATAACCAAACATTGCTGTTTTATCTATTTCAAACCAATCTTTCTGATCTGCTAAAAAGCAAAAAGCCGGAACAAACCACATAAAAGTAAATAAGAACATGCAAACAAATATCCCTGAATGTGCTTTCACTTTACTATTAACAAATACTGAACACAGATAAGCTACAATAACTCCAAAAGTGAGCAGCATCATGATCATATAAGTTTCTCCTCCTGTAATCGCATTAAACAGTCCGAAAACAATATTCAATATTCCCAAAGAGACTAATGCTATAAGCCAGCTTCTTCCTGATGTAGTCCTGAAAGCAAAAATCAGAAATGATAGTACGAGTGAAAAGTAGAAAATAAAAATAACCAACTCTTTTTCTATAATAGGTCTGCTGTGTGCCTCTTTTAAAGTTGCAAAGTTACTTTTCAGTAAAGCCTGCTCAACATAAAAATTAGAATAGCTTTTCTCACCGGTGGCATTTCTTACAGTAGACTCCATATCTCGCGGATACATGGGATTGATAAGCTGATAATCCATATAGCCACTTTCAGGATGGTAGTTGAGAGCAAGTAAGCGTTCCGGTGTAAGATTGGTTTTTAACTTCACCGATTTTACCAATGCAAAATAATTCTGAAACTTCTTTTTGATCTCCGCTTCATCTCTGTCTGCCAGTATTTTTTTCATAATGGCATCATTTGGTTCCGGATTTATGGATGTAAACTTATCGTAATACCTATCCTGAACTTCTCTGTTGATTAATGCATTTTTGTGGTATTTCTTTCCCAGAATTGTAACTGAATCTTTATAGAAGTAACCATTTTCTTTAATACGGGTACCATCTTTTTGCAAACCCATTTGTAATGAATCCAATTCTCCTTCAGCAAACGGAGCATCGATAAAATAATCCATCTGAGTAATCAGATTTCCTTTTGCAACAATATCCTGATAGCTATAATAAGATCTCTGATGGCTTACTTTTCCCCATTGGAAAAAGAAATAAAAAGAAGAGAGTGATAAGGCAATAATAAAAGTGTGAATCCATTCGTAAAATAAGGCATTATTACTCTTTGGATAAAAAGCCTTAAAACTATTATTTCTAAAATAGAATACCAGCCATACAATAAGTGCCAGAATAGAAATAATTATAGAAAAAGTAAAAAATGTTACATCATCACTATACTGATAGATTTCCGTAAAATCTACGGCTCCGGTCATATAGCCTATTAAAAAATAAATAGCATTGATTACAACGCCCAATATAAGCATCGGAATCAATTTCGTGTTCCACAATAGTGGATATTTTAACAGTAGTTTTGTTTGTATTTTATCTAGCATGGCTTTTATTTAATGAAGAAACGACGGGTTGAATGGGTAATATTTCGGAAGTATACCAACTGGATATTTTCTTTAAGAACAGTTTCCAGGAAAATTTTCACCGTAGTATGCATTGGAAAATGCGCTACGAAGGTTCCTCCGTTTTGTTCAAGAGATACCAAAGAGATGGAAGATAGCTTTTCTTTCAGATTACTCAATGTATCGTCAGTTTCAAATTCAACAATGAACTGTACTTCTTCAGCTTCCTGAGACTTAAGATTTCTTTGAGATCCATTTTTAAGGAAAACAACCTGCTGAGAAGTTTTTTCAACTTCATACAATTGCTGGGAGCTCAGTACTATTGCAATAGGACGGTAGGGTGAGCCCGCAATATTTCGGAAATCATCCAGAATAGTTTGCTGTGCAAGAATATCTAGATTAGCCAACGGTTCATCTATTAACAGGATTTTAGGCTTCCGCAACAGCATTCTTGCCAATTCAAATCTCATTTTATAACCAGAAGAAAGGCTGCTCCATGAATGCTTCCGGAAAGGACGAAGTCCTAATCTGGTAATAACAAGGTCTACTACAGCTCTGTTTTCTTCAGGTTTATAACCATAACTAGCTGCCGTAAAAACAAGATTTTCATACATATTTCCCCTCCATGTATCTGTTCTTTGAGGAATATAAACCAGCTTTGTTCTCAGGTCATATTCATCTTTACAGGGAAAATTATATTTAAGACTTCCGGAAGTAGGCTTTAGATCTCCACATAAACTTCGTAGTAAAGTTGTTTTACCATTTCCGTTTTCTCCTACAAGCCCTATAATCTCTCCGGACTTCACTTCCAGATCAATAGGCCCAAGTGTAAATCCTGCGCCGTATTTTTTAGTAAGGCCTTTCACAGAAATTACGGCCTGAGGTTCTGCAATTGGTTTTCCGGATAATTCTTCATTAAGTTTATGCAGTAAAGCATTTAGCTTTTCAATAGTAGCCTCTTCAGAGGGTTTTGCATCCAGCCAGTCTAAGAAATCATTTGTTTCTTTATAAAACTGAAGATTCTCGGTATCCAGAGTAATATCTATAATTCTTTTTACTGCCCTATCCAGATCTTTAAAAAGAATTAATTCGCGTATTTCTTCAAAAACTAAGTTTTGTGTTCTCATCATTTTTATTTCTGTGGTGTAAATAACAAATTTTATGGCATATAATAAAATTAATTTCTTCGCTAAATCGGAAAATTTGGCTCAAAATTAACATTTCCGAAAATTAAAACCGGAAAATTTGTCCTAATTTTATAAATAAATCAAAATAGAACACATTTTGAGAATAAAACACCAGAATTAAATGATTAAACCGAAATCTGAGATTTGGTGTAATTACGAGTCGAAACTCAGGCAATAGCTAAAGTGATTCGAAAGAGCCAAATCTCAAGTTTCAAACCCAAAAGAAAAATTACAAAACAATTAACGAATATGAATTTAAATCAATATACTGTAAAATCACAAGAAGCCATTCAGGCTGCACAACAAGTAGCTTTGGAGTTTGGCAACCAGAGTATTGAACCTCAACATTTACTTGAAGGTATTTTTCAGGTAGATGAAAATATATCTCCTTTCCTTTTAAAGAAATCTGAAGCAGACGCTGCTCTGGTAAGGGAAAGAAACCGTGAAGGCATAGAAAGCCTACCTAAAGTACAGGGTGGAAATATTTATCTTTCTCAGAATGCAAATAAGGTATTGCTGGATGCACCTAATATTGCAAAGAAAATGGGTGACGAATTCGTAACCATCGAACATTTGTGGCTAGCATTAATTGAAACCAATTCACCGGTTTCTCAAATGTTAAAAGACATGGGTGTTACCCGAAAATTATTGGAAGGAGCTATTAATGAACTTAGAAAAGGCAGCAAAGCTACTTCTGCAAGTTCGGAAGAAACTTACCAGTCACTGAATAAATATGCTAAGAATTTCAACGAATTAGCTGCTGAAGGCAAATTAGATCCTGTTATCGGGCGTGATGAAGAGATAAGAAGAGTTCTTCAAATCTTATCCAGAAGAACAAAAAACAACCCAATTCTGATTGGTGAACCTGGGGTTGGTAAAACAGCAATTGCAGAAGGTATAGCACATAGAATAATCTCCGGAGATGTACCGGAAAACCTGATGGACAAAACTTTATTCTCACTGGATATGGGAGCTTTGATCGCCGGAGCAAAATACAAAGGTGAATTTGAAGAGCGTTTGAAATCCGTTGTAAATGAGGTTATAAAATCTGATGGACAAATTATCCTTTTCATTGACGAGATTCACACTCTTGTTGGTGCCGGAGGTGGAGAAGGCGCAATGGATGCCGCTAATATCCTGAAGCCTGCATTGGCGAGAGGAGAACTTAGAGCCATTGGTGCAACTACACTAAACGAATACCAGAAATACTTCGAAAAAGATAAAGCGTTGGAACGTCGTTTCCAAAAAGTAATGGTGGAAGAGCCGGATACAGAATCAGCAATTTCTATCCTTCGTGGTATTAAAGATAAATATGAAGCTCACCATAAAGTGAGAATAAAAGATGAGGCAATTATTGCCGCAGTAGAGATGTCGCAAAGATATATCTCCGACCGTTTCTTACCGGATAAGGCGATTGACCTTATTGATGAAGCTTCTGCAAAATTAAGAATGGAAATCAATTCCAAGCCGGAAGAGTTAGACGTTCTGGATCGGAAAATAATGCAGATGGAAATTGAGTTAGCTGCTATTTCCAGAGAAGGGAATCAGGTAAAAATAGATCATCTGAAAGAAGACCTATCCAGAATAAATGAGGAGCGTAATACAATAAATGCTAAGTGGCTAAAAGAAAAACAAAAATCTGAGGATTTAACTCAGATCAAAAAAGATATTGAGTCATTGAAATTAGAAGCTGAAAGAGCTTCCAGAACAGGTGACTATGCAAAAGTAGCTGAAATCCAATATGGAAAACTTCGCGAAAAAGAAGAAGAGCTAAGCAAAGTAGAACTCGAAATGCAAAACCATCAGAACGAACTGATAAAAGAGGAAGTTACTGCAGAAAATATTTCGGAAGTTATTGCTAAATGGACAGGTATACCAGTAACTAAGCTGATCCAGTCTGAAAGAGAAAAATTACTTCACCTAGAAGATGAACTTCATAAAAGAGTTGTTGGACAAGAAGAGGCTATCCAGGCAGTATCGGACGCTATCAGAAGAAATCGTGCCGGACTTAGTGATGAAAAGAAACCTATTGGTTCTTTCTTATTCCTGGGAACTACTGGTGTTGGTAAAACAGAGCTGGCAAAAGCTCTGGCAGAATTCCTTTTTGATGATGAAAACAATATGACCAGAATCGATATGAGTGAATATCAGGAACGTCATAGTGTTTCCAGATTAGTAGGTGCTCCTCCGGGATATGTAGGTTATGACGAAGGTGGACAATTGACGGAAGCTGTAAGAAGAAGACCTTATTCTGTTGTCCTTCTGGATGAAATTGAAAAAGCTCACCCGGATGTGTTCAATACGTTACTACAGGTATTGGATGATGGGCGTTTAACAGATAACAAGGGGCGTGTGGTAAATTTCAAAAACTCAATTATCATAATGACTTCCAACCTTGGATCTCATCTGATACAGGAGAATTTTGAAAATCTTACTGATGAAAATCACGAAGAGGTAATTGAGAAAACAAAAGATGAAGTTTTTGATCTTCTAAAACAAAGTCTTCGTCCGGAATTCCTGAACAGAATTGATGAAGTAGTATTATTCCAGCCTTTAAGCAAAAAAGAGATCGGAAAAATTGTACAATATCAATTAAGAGGATTCAATGAGATGTTAGCAAAACGTAATATCATTATGACAGCAACTCAGGATGCGGTTGATTACTTAATGAACAAAGGCTATGATCCTGCATTCGGAGCAAGACCTCTAAAAAGGGTAATCCAACAGGAAGTACTGAATAAACTTTCCAGAGAAATTCTTGCAGGAAATGTTAATGATGGCGACAGAATTACATTAGACTATTTCGAAGAAAGTGGGTTGGTATTCAGGCCAACTGACCAGTAAAAAAACATTTTTTCATATATCATATTTTATTTATCGGATTACGCCGCAGGCATTGCTTGCGGCGTAATCTTTTATCTATTAAATACTTAACAATAAAAATATTCAATACATAAACATGATAAATATCATATTTTTACTATATTAGCATTTCATCAAATAACAACCAAATATTTAATTATGAAAAAATTAAAAAGAAATTCACTGAAAGCTATTTCAGGAGGAAAATTAGACTGCTCATGCAGAAGAATTATTTATCCGGATGGTTCCACAAGTGGTAATTGTGCAACTGAATTCTGTACCCAAATAAGTTTTTCTTGCGGACAAAGAGACTGCTGGCCAACACCTATTGAATAATTAAAAATTAATCTATCATGAAAAAGTTAGTAAGAAATTCCTTAAAAACAATTTTAGGAGGTAAGCTAGATTGCAGATGCATCAGATTTACTTACCCGGATGGATCAACAAGTGGAGATTGTGCTACCGACACTTGTACACAAATAAGTATTGCATGTTTTCAACAAGAGTGTCAACCAGCTCCAATAGAATAACCTAAAATCAACCTATCATGAAAAAGTTAGTAAGAAGTTCTTTAAAAACAATTCTAGGAGGCAAACTAGATTGCAGATGTGTCAGAATTATTTATCCTGACGGATCAACAAGCGGAAATTGCGCTACTGAAACCTGTACACAGATAAGTTTTTCTTGTGCACAATCAGAATGCTGGCCAACACCTATCGAATAATCAAAAATAAACCCATCATGAAAAAATTAGTAAGAAAAAGTTTAAAGCAAATTAGCGGCGGAGCTGCTATTACAGAATGCCAGGAAGATATGTCTTGTCCTAGAGGACTATGCTGTAGTACAGGCAACATTTGCAGAGATCCAAGAAGATATATGTGCATTTAAAATTTTGGATATGAAAGACAAATTATTAAACCCCTTAAAAAGAAGTGCATTAAAGGAAATCATTGGAGGAAAATCAGGGCCAATACCAGGCTATCCAGTATGCATGCTTATAGCAGATGATGATGGCAACATTCTAGATGATAAAGTTTGCCCAGCCAGAACCTGCTGCAACTCAAACAACGAATGTGTTCCATTACGCTTAAATCAATGTTAAACACAAATTCTATTTTATAAAAAACGCTGCCAATGGCAGCGTTTCTTTTATTTTTCAAACTTCAATTCCGCAAGTACCGGAAAGTGATCCGAGGGATAAAGAAGATTTTCTCTTCTGTCATTGATATGCCTTTGTGATAAAACCCTGAAGCCTTTCACAAAAATATAATCGATGCGGTCTTTAGCCGGAACATTTATATTAAAGTCCTGAAATGTTCCCTTTGGGCCATATTGCTTTTTTTCACTATTGTAAAAAGAATCCTTCATTTCACCAGCAATAATTTTCAATGGCTCCGTCTCTTCTGTAAGATTGAAATCTCCGGAAAGTACTACAGGATAATTTTCCTTATTCAGTTCTTTCATTTTCTTCAAAATTAGCTTTGAAGATTGTTTTCTGGCCTCATTCCCGATATGATCAAAATGCAGATTGAACGCCCAGAATTTCTTTTGGGTTTTCAGATCCTGAAACAGTGCATAGGTACATATTCTGTTTAGTGCAGCATCCCAGCCTTTTGAAGGTCTATCCGGAGTTTCCGATAACCAGAAAGTACTCCCCTGAAGTTTTTTCAGTTTCTTAGTATCATAAAAAATTGCAGAAAACTCACCTTTGTCTTTACCATCATCACGACCAACACCAATATAATCATAGTCAGCCAGTCCATTTTTGATATCCTTCATCTGTTCTGGTAAAGCTTCCTGAACACCTAATATTGCAGGATGGTAGTAATCCATAAGATGCAAAGCTTCTTCTTTACGATTCTTCCATGAATTATCTTTATCCGAATCTGTAGACATCCGTATATTAAAGCTCATTACTTTTAGTTCTTGCCCAAAAGCTGATAAGGACAATCCAAACACTAATCCTAAAAAAATATTCTTCATTTATTTCTCTTTCGTAAATCTGTAATTCCTTTGATTCTTACCTGGCCTACCCTTTCCAAACATTATTAGAAGGATTGATATCCGGGAAGTTTCCATCCGGATCAATAATCACAGATTGTATCTCTTTTGTCGTCGGAACTTTAAATGTCCATTCTGTATTTCTTCTCCAGATTTCTACAGGTAAAGACATATCCTGCTGGCTTCCATCTTTAAACTGAATTCTCAAATCCACAGGCATTGGCATTTTCTCCAGATTTTGGATAGTTATTACAGCACCTTTAGTATAGCTATTATCAACATATTTAACACTTGAGATTGCCTGATCCAGTTTCCAGTTATTTTGGATCCAGCTTCTCCAGAACCAACCCAGATCTTCTCCGGCTACATTCTCCATAGTACGGAAGAAATCATCCGGAACCGGGTGCTTATAAGCCCAACGGTTAATATATTCTCTGAAAGCTTTATCAAATCTCTCCTTGCCTATTACATTATTACGCAAAATCTTAAGTGCTGTTCCTGGCTTGTAATAAGCTAAAGCACCAATACTAGATTCTCTCATCGCATCCGGCGGTGTATCTACAGGCTCCAGTTTATCACTGAACAGATATCCGGTCATGCCGCGTGCAGAACCTTTTCTATAGTATTCTCCATTATTGAAAGCCTCTGTAGAAATACCATTGATAAATGTATTGAAACCTTCATCCATCCACGCATGCTTTCTTTCATTAGATCCTACAATCATCGGGAACCATGTATGTCCAAATTCATGGTCAGTTACCCCCCACAGTCCGGCACCTTTCGATGTATATTTACAGAATACAATCCCGGGATATTCCATACCATTTGTTATACCTGCAACATTCACTGCATTCGGATAAGGATATTCGAACCATTGCTTAGAGTAATGTTCAATAGAAGCTTTTGTATATTCTGTAGATCTACTCCATGCCCCCTGTCCATCGCTTTCCACCGGATAAGCAGAAATAGCTAGTGATTTTTTACCGGAAGGAAGATTAATTCTTGCTGCATCTAAAATAAATGCCGGTGATGCTGCAAAAGCAAAATCACGGCTTTGTTTCATCTTAAATTTCCACGTTTTATTACCGCTTTTAGTGGTATTTTCTCCTACCTCTGAAGCTGAACGAATCACTACAGCTTTTTCACTATTTTTTGCATCGTCCCATTTTTTCAACTGCTGAGAAGAATATACATCCTTAGGATTCTGCAACTCTCCGGAAGCGACAACATAAAAATTATTTGGCGCAGTAATCGTTACATCAAAATCGCCATATTCCAGATAAAACTCTGAAGGTCCTAAATACGGAACCGTATTCCAGCCTTTAATATCATCATATACCTCAACACGTGGGTACCACTGTGCCATTGTATAAATTTTACCATTTTTCGTTTTCAAGTACCCCATTCTGTCTGCTCCGTCTTCTGGAGAAACAAAAGAATAATCGATCTTAACTTTTACAGAACCTCCGTTAGATTTCAGTTCCTTAGGCAAGTCTACCTGCATTCTGGTATCTGTAATTGTATATTTTACTTCTTTACCATCTACTTTTACCGACTTTATAGTATAACCGCCCTCAAAATCTGAGTTACTTGATCCATATCTTGAATTATTAAGTGGGATCATTGCGCTACCGCGGGATTCTTTTTTAAATAAATTCTGATCGAGCTGAAACCAAATAAATTTCAGTTCATCCGGACTATTATTAGTATACTGAACTTCAGCGCTCCCTGTAAAAAGATTCTGGGCATCATCTAAAGTTACATTTAAAACATAGTTAGCATGGTTTTGCCAATATTTAGTACCCGGCTGACCGCTCGCCGAACGAAACTCGTTACCATTATAGGTATAGAAAGGCTCTTTAAAAGCCTCTTTATAATCATAATTAGAGGCTTGTTGAGCACTCAAATTTGATACAGCTAAGAAATACGCTGAAATTGTAAAGATCTTAACAATATTTATTTTCATATATTAATTTTCCTCTAAAATTATGGAAGTTATTCTGTTACAACAAATTTTAAAAAAGAATTAAGTAAAATATAAAAACTACTAATTCCTTATTTCAGAATTTTCTCCTGTAGTAATTTCATTTGAGAAGTATTTATTTTCTTAGGAACATACATATCCTTTCCTTTGGACCACTCTACTTCCATATTATAAAAAATTGCAGGATCAGTAATTACACCCGCTTGTGCCTTTTCAATAAAGACTTTCCATCTATTATAATACAAGGAACCCAATAAGCCATTCCATTCTTTATGAGCATAATCTCTAAGATCTGTTTTAGGATTATTATCCGGTCCCCAATAAGTAAGCTGGGACTTGGCATTAAAAATTACATTTTGAGCATCCGGAAGTTTTTTCCCAAAGCGCTCCGCCTCTTTCAGCCATCTGTTTAAAGTAAAATGCATATTATTTCCCAAAAGTATATCCTGAGTAGAAATCATATCCAGAAACTGAATTCCTGATTTCTGAATTCCTTTAGCTTCCTTGGCATTAATAGCTTTTATAAGTTCATCATAAGCAACATCTCCTTTATTAGCCCATACCTGTCGCAGAAAATCTGTTTTATCTGTCTGGTAAGTTTCCGAATCTTTAAAATCAGCGTCTGCTTTTACAAAAACCTTCACTGCATCTTTGAATCGGCTTTGATCGTAATTTCGTTTTCGTGTACCCCATGAAGATACAGGATTAACATTCAGAGAAGGCCTTGCACAATAAATACTTTCCGATGGTCCTTCCTGATACACATCGGGACTGCTATAAATGGTCTGTGCAAATTCTTTCCACGCCTGTATTACATTCTGATTTTCCTTCCCATATCTATATTTAGTATATTCAGTAAGCCATTCGTCGAGGGCAGGTTTCTCATTATACCATGCTATATCCAGCATAAGATCGTATGCCACAGGATTATTAAAAATACCTTCCGGAATAATTCCTACCCCTTTTAGATTCGCACCGTAACCACTCTCTTTAGCTCTGAAAACTTCATCCAGAAAACGCTGCAACTTGCCATATAATCCGTTTTTCTCTCCGAAGTTACTCACGTTAGACCAAATAAAATTAGTTCCACCATAACCTTTTCTCTTTTCCCAATTAGCGGTATTTTCACCAAAGAGCTCTATAATAAGTGTATTTTCTTTTTTCAGTCCCAATAATAATCCATCTGACGGATTTTGTTGCCAACCCTGAAGAACCCAGGTACTGTTAGGGTAATTTTTCTGCATAGAAGTTTGGATACTTTCTGCAACAATTTTCAGGTCCAGACCATTGGTTTTTCCGCCTTCATGAAATGGCTCCCCTCCGAAATAATGAATATCTTCTCCATACAGATTTTTCATTTCGGTATAATAGGTATCAGCAATTTTGGAAAACAGTTTGGTTGTAGGATCTAAAATCCCGGGACGCTGAAATCCTCCTGCCCATTTCCCTTGCTCTATCACTTTTGCCTCATTCATTTTATTCTTCAGATCATGTGGTACCATTCCATAGAACCCCTGCAATATTGGTTCAATTCCCAACTCTTTCATTCTTTTTAGAATCTTCTTCTGGAGTTCTGCCTGCTGATTCATCATATCCACACTTACAGGACCGCCCCATCCTTCAAGATTTCCCATAAGCCACCATGCCGTGAAAGCAGGTCCCGGAACAAAAGCTTTTGCTTCAGCATCTGTATAACCCAGCTTTAGTAGAGTATTATACCATACTAATTCTGTTCCCACTGGTGCTAACATTATATTGACTCCATTCAGAGCCATCCAGTCCAATTCCTTTTCCCAATCCTCCCAGGTATAAAAGCTGAAAGAATAGTTAATGGTACAATAATTCAAGGCATAACGATACGGAACCAAAGAAGTCTTTTTTACTAATGGGCTAACGATCGGAAGCTTATTTATATTTCGGATATTATTTCCAAAATGAGAAATACTCTGATGCGCATAATGCTTTACATACCAGTCTAATCCTCTGGATGCTGCGCTGGCCGATGATGCAGAAATATATAATTGATTATTTCGTGTTTCTAAGGTAAAAACATCTGCATCCTTTTCTTTTGGAATAGACTTCAGAATTAACTTACCAGCAAGCCAGGGAAATTGTCTTTGCGCAAGATTATTCACAGATTTAAAATCCTGAGCCAAGCATAGCTGGCATATATTCAGCACGAAAATGAGTGCAGTTAAAAGAGATTTCATATTGGTTATTAAGTTTTTATGGTTATCAAAAATAAACAAACTTGTTCAAAATAAACTTACTAACATTTTAGAGCCTGCTTAAATCACATGTAAAATGGCTGTATATCGTTATTTATTCATATCCGATATTTTTTAACTATTCTGACTCACAAAAGTGATCGAAAAAAAATATCAGATAATTTATCTACTTTTTTTCTGTTAAATTTTAGATAATTTATGTTCAAAATTATTTTTTTCAAGAAATACAATAATACCATAAAAACAAAGAATAGTATAAACAATCTGCACATATACATTGATATTTTAAAACAATTATACAGTAAATAACATTTTTTAAGACATTGTATTGAAATTTCTATATATTCGCTAGACTAAATCAATCAAATTTTATTATGAAGAAATTATTCTTAGGAATGACAGCATTAGTTATGCTTGCTTCCTGTAAAAATGACCCTGAAACTGAGATGCCAGCAAACTCTCAGAACCAAACAACTCTTAATGCATCTACAGATGCAACTGCAAGACTTTGTCCATCAGAAGAAATCAGACAAAACTTGCTACAAACAGATGCTAGCGCACTTCGTCGTTATAACAGCATCGAAGCTATGTCGGCAAATTTCGAAAAACAAGCAAGCACAGGCAGACAACTTAGCGGCATGGCTGTTCTTCCGGATGGTACCGTGGAAATACCTGTAGTTTTCAATGTTATTTACAAAACTACAGCCGATAATCTTTCTGATGCTATCTTACAGGAACAAATCGATATTCTGAACAAAGACTATTCAGCTACAAACTCAGATATCACAAAAATTCCTTCAGAATTCCTTCCTGTAGCTGCCGGAGATGTAAAAGTAAAATTCAAATTAGCAGCTGTTAACAGAAAACAAAGCAGCAAAAGCAGCTGGAGCTATACAAACGATGCAATGAAGAAAGCATCGACAGGTGGTATAGATGCAACAGCTCCTTCTAAAAATCTTAATTTCTGGATCGTAAACACAATGCCTTCTCCTCAAGGTGAGATCTTGGGTTATGCTACATTCCCGGAATCTGCTGGTTTATGGAATGATGGTGTTGTACTGGGCCGCAGATATGTTGGTAAAACAGGTGCAAGCGCTCCATTCAACCTTGGAAGAACTGCTACACACGAAATCGGACATTACCTTAACCTAAGACATATCTGGGGTGATGGTTCTGGATGTGCTACTGACTATTGTGATGATACTCCGGTACAACCAAGTGCAAGCACTGGGGATCCGGTATATCCAAAATACGGAACTTGTGGCGGTGTAAAACGTTCACTAATGTTTATGAACTATATGGACTACTCCAACGATGGCTCGCTTTATATGTTCTCTGCAAATCAGAAAGCACGTATGCAAGCAACTACAGCATCTAACGGACCAAGAGCAGGTTTAAGATCTTAAAAAAATATAACACGGCTTCATAAAAAAATCGGGATTTTACAATCCCGATTTTATTTTTTCTAATCCAAAAAGACTAGCTTGATTTTTTTGCTTTTATCATTGCTTCCAACTGATCCCACATTTCCTGTGGAATAGCTTCCAGCATATTGAATTCACCAGCTCCCTGCAACCATTCACCTCCATCTATTGTAACAACTTCTCCATTGATATACGCAGAGAAATCAGAAACCAGATAAGCCGCAAGGTTTGCTAACTCCTGGTGATCTCCTACTCTTCTTAACGGAACTTTTTTTGTCATATCAAATTTTTCCACAAGATCTCCAGGCAACAATCTTTCCCATGCTCCTTTTGTAGGGAAAGGTCCCGGAGCTATTGCATTGAAACGGATTCCGTATTTCGCCCATTCTACTGCAAGGCTTCTTGTCATGGCCAGAACACCCGCCTTAGCACAAGCCGACGGCACCACGTAAGCAGATCCCGTCCAGGCATAAGTGGTTACAATATTCAAAACTGTACCTGGTGTTTTCGAATCTATCCAGTGCTTGCCAACAGAAAGTGTACAGTTTTTAGTTCCTTTTAGTACAATATCCAAAACAGAATCAAATGCAGAATGCGTTAACCGCTCTGTCGGAGAAATAAAATTACCGGCTGCATTATTCAATAAGACATCTATTTTACCAAACTCTTTCAGTACAGCTTCTTTCATCGCTTCTACCTCATCCCAGTTGCGGACATCGCAGGAAACACAAAATACTGTACCACCAGTTTCTGCTTCTAATTCTTTAGCAGTATTCTGAAGTTTTTCAAGATTCCTGGAAGTAATAGTAACTTTAGCTCCCAACTGCAGGAAGTATTTTGTCATGGCTTTTCCAAGACCACTTCCGCCTCCAGTTACTATGATAACTTTATCTTTCAATGCATCATCTTTCAGCATCGACTGTGTATATGTACTCATGTTTTTCTTTTTGGTTAAAAATACTAAATTATTCAACGGGAAAATATATCAGATTTATTTTAACACCATGTTATAAATAATACTTCGGGAGTTTTATTTACTTTTATGTATTGAAAATCATTAACCAGTGCAAAAAACTAAATTCACCTTCCTTTTATTTCTTCTTGTTTATTTTGGAATCAATGGACAACAATTACAAAAACTCACTCCTTATGTTCATCCCTTAATCGGAACCGAAAAAATGGGACATACTTTTCCCGGCGCCACAGTTCCGTTTGGTTCGGTACAATTAAGCCCGGAAACTGATACAATTTCTTATGAGCTGAACGGAAAATATAATGGTGATGTTTATAAATACTGTGCAGGTTACCGATATGAAGACAAAACTATTACAGGATTCAGCCATACTCATTTTAGCGGTACGGGCCATTCTGATTTAGGAGACTTTCTCGTGATGCCTACCACCGGACAGTTAAAACTAAATCCCGGCACGGCTTCTAATCCTGAAAGTGGTTATCGTTCCCGTTTCTCTCATAGTGATGAAACATCTGAAGCAGGTTATTATAAAGTAAAGCTTCAGGATTATAATATACTGGCAGAACTAACTGCTACCACACGTGTAGGCGTTCATCGTTATACTTTTCCGAAAACCGACCAGGCACATATTATTTTAGATCTTATGGCCGGAATCTACAACTATAATGATAAAAATGTATGGACCTATGTTCGAGTAAATGATGACAGAACACTTACAGGCTATCGACAAACCAACGGTTGGGCACGTACACGTACTGTTTATTTCGCTATGAAGTTCTCTAAGCCTTTCAAGTCTTACGGACAAAAAAACTATGATGGCAAAAGAGTATATAACGGCTTTTGGAGGAAATTCGATCAGAATAAAAACTTCCCGGAGATTGCAGGTAAACAAATACGCATGTATTTTGATTTTGACACTCAGCAAAACGAAGCCATAGAAGTACAGTTGGCTATATCACCAGTAAGCCAGGCAAATGCAATGGAAAATCTGGAAAAGGAAGCTGGTAATTTATCTTTTGATCAAATTAAAACAAAGGCACAGGAAAATTGGAACAAAGAGCTGAATAAAATATTCATTAAAGGTACAGAAGACCAAAAAGTTAACTTTTACACTGCCATGTACCATACCTTTATTAACCCAACTATTTACATGGATGCTAATGGAGAATACAAAGGTCTTGATCAGAACACTCATAAGGCACAAGGCTTTACCAATTATACAACCTTCTCTCTATGGGACACCTATAGAGCACTCCATCCGTATTTCAATATTATTCAGCCTAAGAGAAATGCAGATATGGTAAAATCCATGATGGCTCATTATGAACAGTCATCTCTCAAAATGTTGCCAATCTGGTCGCATTACGCAAATGAAAACTGGTGCATGAGCGGTTATCACAGTGTAAGCGTTATAGCTGATGCTATTATAAAAGGGAATTATACCGGCGATGCAAAAGCTGCTCTTATGGCATGTGTAGCGACCGCAAACAAACGTAACTATGAAGGCATTGGAGATTATATAGACAAAGGTTATATCCCGGCAGAAAAAAATGGAACTTCTGTTTCCAATACATTAGAATACGCCTACGATGACTGGGCTATTGCTCAACTGGCAAAACATCTGGGCGAGACTGAAATCTACAACCAGTTTATAAAGCGTTCTGAAAACTGGAGAAATAATTTTGACAAGACTACAGGCTTTATGCGTCCCCGAATGGCAGATGGCAATTTCAAAAAAGAATTTGATCTGTTGAGCACTCACGGACAAGGATTTATAGAAGGAAATTCTTGGAACTACAGCTTTTTTGTACCCCACAATCCGGACGGATTAATCCAACAAATGGGTGGAAAACAAAAATTTGCCTCAAAATTAGATCAGTTATTTTCCATGCATCTTCCGGATGAGTTCTTTGCAGATACTGAAGATATTACCCGCGAAGGCATTATTGGCGGCTATGTGCATGGCAACGAACCTGCACATCATGTGGCTTACTTTTACAACTGGGCAGGACAGCCATGGAAAACTCAGAAGCAAGTCCGCCATATTCTGGAAATGCAGTATAAATCTACTCCGGATGGATTAGGAGGAAATGACGACACCGGACAAATGAGCGCATGGTATATACTAAGTTCTCTAGGCTTTTATCCTGTTGCACCAGGATCAGAAGATTATGCTATTGGGAGCCCGGCTATAAAAAATGCTGTTCTTGCATTGGAAAATGGAAAGAATTTTGAAATCGAAGCCATTGACCAAAGTCCGGAAAATGTCTATGTAAAAAAGATTCTTCTCAACGGAAAAGAGATTAAAAACTTTACTCTAAAACATTCGGATATTATGAATGGTGGAAAACTGACCTTTTATATGGGTAATAAACCAAAGAAATAACTTTCAACAGAAAAAAAGCTTTTTTCACTTTTATGGTTAAGAAAATAATATAAAAAATGGCCGGAAAGTATTTCCGGCCATTCTTATTGTTAATCAATATTTTTTATTTCCTATGCTTCAAAAAGCAATCTTTCTCCAAACTTACCTTCTGCAACTTCTCCATTCTCAAAAGCCAGTTGTCCGTTTACAAAAGTGTGTGTAACTTTCGAATGGAAATTTGCTCCTTCCAGCGGGCTCCATCCACATTGATACAGAAGATTATCTTTGGCTACAGTCCAATTTTCATCCAGATCAACCAATACCAAATCGGCTTTATAACCCTCTTTTACATAACCACGTTTTTCTACTTTAAAGAGTATAGCAGGATTATGACACATCTTTTCAACAATCTTTTCCAAAGAGATTTTCCCATTGTGGTAATTTTCCAACATTACAACCAATGAATGCTGTACCAAAGGTCCACCAGATGGGCATTTTGTATACACATTCTGCTTCTCTTCAAATGTATGTGGAGCATGGTCTGTAGCGATAACATCAATACGATCATCCAGCAGAGCTTCCCATAATCCATCTTTGTCCTTCTGCGTTTTCACTGCAGGATTCCATTTAATCAGAGAGCCTTTTGTTTCATAATCATCATTGGTAAAAGTAAGGTGATGTACGCATACTTCAGCTGTAATCTTTTTATCTTTTAACGGAATATCATTTCTGAATAATTCTGTTTCTTTAGCTGTTGACAAATGGAAGATATGCAGTCTTGCCCCTGTCTTTTTTGCCAGCTCAATAGCCTTTGATGAAGATTTATAGCATGCCTCTTCACTACGGATCAGATGATGGAACTTCATCGGAATATCATCACCATACTCATCTACATATTTTTGGGTATTTGCTCTAATTGTAGCTTCATCTTCGCAATGAACTGCAATAAGCATCTGAGTATTGCTGAAAATATTCTCCAGTGTTTCAGGATTATCAACCAGCATATTCCCTGTAGAAGAGCCTAAAAACAATTTAATTCCCGGAACATTTCTAGGATTTGTTTTCAAAAGTTCTTCCAGATTATCATTGGTCCCACCCATCATAAAGCCATAGTTGGCATAGGCTTTCTCTGCTGCAATTTTGTATTTATCTTCCAGTAATTCCTGCGTAACAGCATTAGGAACCGTATTGGGTTGATCTATAAAACTGGTAATTCCTCCGGCAACAGCTGCGCGGCTTTCGGATTCAATATTTCCTTTATGTGTTAGTCCCGGCTCCCTGAAATGCACCTGATCATCGATAATACCCGGTAGTAAATATTTTCCTTTAGCATCTATTACCCGATCTGCTTCTACTTCCGGAATATTTGCTGATACTTTGGAAATAATATCATTTTCAATTAGCAGGTCACTTTCAATAATTTGATTTTCATTGACGATTCTGGCATTTTTTATCAGGACTTTCATCTGGTTGTAATTTATTTAATTATCAGATAAAACTTACCAACACTTTAGTCTTTCTACAGAAAAACCGCAGCGGTGGTTTGTTTCATTTTTACTTTTTTTAGATCACAACAAATGTAAGGCTTCATCCTAAAAATAAGAAATCAAAATCTATTTTTATCTTTGCGGAAATTTTTGAGCTTTGTACAAGAAACTTTTAGGGCAAACTGTCATTTATGGAATAGGCGCTATAGCACCAAGAATTATACTATTTATCCTAAATCCAATTCTGATCTACAAAATTCAGAATGATGACTTTGCTATATTCACAAACCTTTATGCATTAATATCTTTTGTGAATATCATACTCTCTTTTGGATTTGAGACAGCATATTTCAGATTCTCGGCAGAAAAGGACAATGAGAAAAAAACCTTCAATACCTCATTCTGGTTTTTATTCCTCACTTCCACTGTATTTCTTGGTCTTTGTTATCTTTTCAATCAACCCATTGCCGATGCTCTGGGATATCATAATAATCCGGAATACATCAAATGGTTTGCATTAATTGCATTTTTCGACAACCTTTGTGTTATTCCTTTTGCATGGCTCCGTTACAATAATATGCCTATAAAATATTCGGCAGTCCGAATTGTTCAGTCTGTCTTTCAGGCTATTTTTACAGCGGCTTTGTTCTTCTGGATTCCGGAAGCATTTTCAAGAAGCATAGGATTGGACCAACCTGTAGATTACCCATTCTTCAGTAATCTTGCGGCAAGTATTTTAGGGTTTGCTTTATTGCTCCCTATTGTAGCAAAAGTACGTCTCCAATTCGTCACCAGTCTATTTTCCAGAATGATAAAATACTCCTGGCCATTGATGTTGGCAGGACTGGCATTTATGTTTAATGAAAATTTTGATAAATCCATCCAAATCCAGTTCATTTCAAAAGAAGAAGCCGGTGCCTATGGTGGCTGTTACAAGCTTGCAGTCCTGATGACTCTTTTTGTTACTGCTTACAGAATGGGGATTGAACCTTTCTTCTTCAAGCAAATGGATAAGGGTGATGCTAAAAAAACATATGCAAATGTGACTGAGTATTTCACATTCTTTGCGGCTACTGTAGCAATGGGAATTATCGCTAACATATCGTGGCTGAAAAGTATTTTTATCCCAAGCAAAACCTACTGGATCGCTATAGACATTATTCCGATTATTGTTATCGCTAATCTTTGTTTCGGTATTTACTATAACTTTTCCACATGGTACAAAGTTACAGATCGCACACAAATGGGAACTATCATTTCATGGACAGGAGCTATTATCAATATTGTATTCAACATTGTAGTATTAAAATATATGGGAAGTATGATCGGCTCTGCCTGGGTTACATTTGCTGCTTATTTTGTCATGATGCTTCTCTCTTATTTTCTGGGTCAGAAATATTACCCAATTCCTTACAGAATAAAGAAAATGAGCTTTTTCCTGTTTCTACTGGGAGCATTCAGTATTGTAATAGTAAAAGTTTTCAATTATAATTTTTGGTTAAGCAACCTTTTATTTATAATTTTCGCCGGAATTTTACTCTATAGTGAGAAAAAAATGATCCTTTCAAAAATAAAAAAGTCATAGTAATGAAAATAAAAGTAATTAATAAATCTAAACACGATTTACCAAAATATCAAACCGCACAATCAGCAGGAATGGACCTTTATGCAAATATCGAGGCTCCAATTACGCTGCAATCTCTGGAAAGAAGAATTATTCCAACAGGATTATTCATTGAGCTTCCTGTAGGATATGAAGCTCAGGTAAGACCAAGAAGCGGACTGGCTTTCAAAAACGGTGTTACCTGCCTGAACTCTCCGGGAACAATTGATGCCGATTACCGTGGAGAAGTTGGGGTTATTTTAGCTAACTTATCTAAAGATGAATTTACAATCAACGATGGAGACCGTATTGCTCAGCTGGTAATTGCTAAACACGAAACAGCAGAATGGATTTCGGTAGATAGTCTTGAAGAAACGGAGCGTGGCGCCGGAGGATTCGGAAGTTCTGGTGTTGCTAAAAACTAGTTTTCTGGTTTAGCATATTTTAACATTCACTATTTTTTTGGTCTGATTTTCGCCGGTAATTTTAAAACCTTCAACATGAAAAATCCAATTCTGTATATTCTTGTAGCAGCATCTCTGGCATCTTGTGCATCCAGAAATATCGCAAAAGAAACTACACCTAAAAATACGCACGAATCTATAAAAGACAATGCGTCTTTTTTTTCACACATCCACCAGCCATCAGCGTTTGATGCTGTGAAAATCTCCAGTAAAATCAATATAGAAAACGGAAAATTCATTCCACAGCTTAATGCTGTTTTTTATATAGAGAACAATAAGAAAGTATGGGCGAACATTACAGCTCTTTTGGGGCTAACAGGTGCACGCGGAGTTGCTACTCCGGAAGGTATTAAAGGTTATGAAAAAATAAACAGAACCTATATTGATTCCGACTTTACCTACCTGAATAATCTTCTGGGTGTAAACTTTATCAATTATCAGGCGTTGCAAAACCTACTAACAGGAAGAACTTTTGTTCCTGTAAATGATAAGGACTTTACCCTTACACAGAATGCACAGGGCTATAATCTAAAGTCAGTAAAACCGCAGGAAGTTACCGTAAACGGGAAAGTTTCTTCCTACAACGTAAGTATAGATTACGATTCAGGATTCAGACTAAATAAGGTGCAGATTAATGATGCTAAATCTGATAATCAGCTGGAGATTAATTATTCAGACTGGGTGAGTGCAAACAATGAAAACTTCCCTAAGAATGTTAAAATAATTATAAAAAATAAAAAAACCGATCAAATTTTGATCGAAAATACGACCTTTGATTTTTCCAGGATGGATACACCGTATTCTGTGCCGTCTAACTATACAAAGAAAGAGATTAAATGACACAAAAGAAGCTATACTTTCTCCTATTTTCCATCATAAGCTTAGGTGCTTTCGGGCAGCAAAAAGAAAAACTCCAACAACAGAATGCTGATCTTAAAAAGCAAATTGCCACTCTAAATTCAGATTTGGCAAAATCGCAAAAAGAATCCCGCCTTTCCGTTGCTTATTTGCAGAACCTAAACCAGAAAATTGGTTTACGTGAGAAACTGTACACCAATACTCAGAAGGAGAAGCGCTTCATAGAAGATGACATTTACAGACGTCAGCTGGAAATCAATAAATACAACCGTGAATTAGGTGTTCTTAGAAAAAACTATGCTGATATCCTTGTAAAAGCTTATAAAAACAAAGGTGTTCAGAATAAGGTAACCTTTATTCTTTCTTCTAAAAACTTAGGAGAAGCCCTTAGAAGAATTCAGTATTTAAAACAATATTCAGATTTTCAGGATAAAAAGGCAGCTGAAATTACAGATAAAACCAATCAGGTAAAATCAACTGTCTCATTACGCGAAAAATCTAAAAAAGATAAAGAGATTCTGATGCTGAATCAGCAGAAGGAGCTTAAAACAATTAATGTTGAGAGAGAGCAAAAAGAAGTTCTTTTAGCTGAGTTTAAACAAAACGAGTCTAAAATTGCCGCTGAAATCCGCCAGAAACAAGTAGAATCTAAAAAGCTTGAAGGCGAGATCAGAAGAATTATTAATGAAGAAATCCGTATTGCTAAGGCTAAAGCCGAGGCTGAAAGAAAAGCGGAAGAAGAGAGACGTCGTTTAGCCAGAATCGCAGCCGAAAAAGAAAAAGCTCGTATTGAAGCTGAAAACCGTGCTAAAGCTGAAGCTCTGGAAAGAGAAAGAAAGGCAGCTGAAGCTGAAGCAAGAAGAGCGGCTGAATTAGCAGCGAAAAAGGCAGCGGACGAAAAGAGACGTGCTGATGAAGCGGCAAAAACTGAGGCTAATGAAAGAGCGACAGCTAAAAAATTAGCAGCTGAAAAAGAATCCCGCGAAGCAGCAGCAAGAGCTAAAGCAGCTGAAGACAGAGCCGCAGCAGCGAGAGATGCAGAAGCAAGACTGGCAAAATCAAATAATGATGCCAAGAAAGCAGCCGAAGATAAGGTGATGAAAGATTATGGTGCAACTACTACCTCAGGATCTAATTTTGCAGATAACAGAGGCCGTATGCCATTCCCTGTAAGAGGACAGATCACACACCGCTTTGGTCGCCAGCCTCACCCTGTATTCAAGAATATTCAGGAAGAAAACTCCGGAATTAAGATATCTGTACCTGCAGGTTCAGTTGCAAAATCTGTATTCCCGGGGGTTGTAACCAAAATATTATATGTCGGTGGTTCCAAAACCGTAATGGTAAGACACGGTTCTTACTTTACGATCTACTCCAACCTAAGTTCAGTATCTGTATCTCAGAACCAACAAGTATCTACAGGTACGCCAATAGGACAGGTAGGACTGGATCTGGATGGCACTTATACGCTTGAATTCCAAATCTGGAACGGAAACTCTCCGGTTGATCCACTTGGATGGATTTCGAACTAAATTATATTGTATCTTTGCAGAAATAAATAATCCAAAAAATGAACAATTTAGCAATCATATTACAGCTATCTATTACCCATGTTCTTATAGTACTGGTAATCCTTCTATTGTTATTCGGAGGTAAAAAAATCCCTGAATTAATGCGTGGTATGGGGTCTGGTATTAAAGAATTTAAAGACGCGGTAAAAGAAGAGGATAAAAAACCTGAAAACCAGAACCAGGATAACAAACAAGCATAAGATATGTCCCTGACAAAAACAGCCTGGGATATTTTCAATCAGTCTATTATCCAGTATCATATTCAGGATCATGTAGATGCACCCGAGCAAAATCCATTCCCAGAAGGAAGTTTGGAACGGCTTTTGTATTCAAAGAATTGGATCGATACCGTTCAGTGGCATCTTGAAGACATTATCCGTGATGAAAATATTTCTCCAGATGAAGCTCTTCTTATAAAAAGAAGAATAGATGCCTCTAATCAGAAAAGAACTGATCTTGTGGAATACATAGACAGTTATTTTTTTGAAAAATATAAAGATGTTCCGGCAAAAGCAGAAGCAAAACTGAATACAGAAACTCCAGCATGGGCCGTTGACAGGTTATCAATTTTAGCATTGAAAATCTATCACATGGATCAGGAGGCTAACAGAGAAACTGCAAGTGTGGAGCATCGCGAAAAATGCGCTGCAAAACTAGCTGTACTAAAAGAACAGCATATAGATTTATCTTCAGCCATAGAACAGTTGCTTACTGATATAAGTAACGGATCGGTTAAAATGAAAACTTACAAACAGATGAAAATGTATAATGATGAGAGTTTGAACCCGATCTTATATCAGAAAAAACAGCAAAATGGCTAAAAAAAACATTGGTCTTTTTATACTTATCGGTTTACTAAGTGTTTCATGTTCTGTTGAGACACTTAATTACGTATCCCGTTCGAATAAGGATCAAATGCCCAGTTCTTTGGTGTCTAATTTCGACAATCATTATGTCGAAAGCAAAGCAGCTTCAACTGAAATCAGTGTTGAAAAGGTAAAATACGTGTCAGATTTATCTAATCTTATCACGGTCTTTCCTAAATTTAAAAACTCGGCGGTAAATGCTGAAGTAAAAAAATTAAAGGCTGCAGTTCAGTCTTATATCTATGGTACCACGGAAGGTAATTCTAAACAGAAAAGACTGGCTTATCGTGATTATGCTACTTCTTATAAGACCCTTCAGACGCTAAAAAAATATATGAATCGTGATGATATTGAGCTTATCGATCGTTATCTGACGAGAATAAAAGCCAATATCAATTCTTTAGAATACCTTAAGTAATTCAAGATGATCAAAATACAGGCGGAATCTAATGTCCCTACAGAATATGGACAATTCCGGATGATTGCTTTTGCTGAAAACGAAAATGACTGGATGCCTCACATGGCAATCGTAGCCAACAATACAGACCTTAGCCAAACCGTAAATGTAAGATTTCACTCTGAGTGTATTACGGGTGAAGTTTTCCACTCCAGAAAGTGTGAATGCGGACAGCAGTTAGATGCTGCAATGCGATACACAAATGAGCATGGTGGCGTAATTATCTATCTTCGTCAGGAAGGTCGTAATATAGGTATTATCAACAAGCTAAAAGCTTATGCTCTTCAGGAGAAGGGTCTGGATACAGTACAGGCTAATCTTCAACTAGGTCTTCCGGCTGATGATCGGAACTTTAATGTTGCTATAGAGATACTGGATCTTCTAGGTATAAAATCTATCAATCTGATTACCAACAACCCGCTTAAAATAAAAGCGGTGGAAGAAAGCGATATAAAACTTGTAGACAGAATTCCTTTACAAATGGAGGCTACACAAGAAAGCAAAGACTACCTCAACGTAAAGAAAACTTACTTTGGCCATTATCTGGACGAGCAAAAGTAATCCGTTTTTTTTCGCATAAAATATTGTAAATTTGTTCATATACTCCCGTTATATGAACAAATTCTTTTTTTATACCATATTATCGATATCCACTTTTATATCCCCTCAGTATTTTTCTCAGTATCAACCTAAAAACCTTAACCAGAAAGAACGAGAAAAAGCTCAGCAATGGGTAGACAAAACCTATAAATCTTTAACACAGGATGAAAAGCTTGGACAGCTTTTTATCACCGCTTTATATACTAATAAAGACCAGAATCATATCAATTTTGTTCGTCAGCTGGTTAATAAAGAAAAAATTGGTGGTATTATCCTTATGCAGGACAATGCTGCTCAGGAAATAGATCTTGTTAATGAGTTCCAGGCGTCATCAGGAGTTCCCCTTCTTATAGGAATGGATGCAGAATGGGGGTTGTATCAAAGAATTGCTACTGCACACAAGTTTCCGTGGGCTATTACATTAGGTGCTATTCAGGATGATAAGCTGGTATACGAAATGGCTTCCAAAATTGCTAATGATGCAAAAAGAATGGGTGTAAACTGGGACTTCGCTCCTGTTGTAGATGTTAATACCAATCCCTCTAATCCCATTATCGGTAACCGTTCTTTTGGTTCGGATGTACAAAATGTTATCAGAAAAGGACTTGCGTATACAAACGGACTTCAGGACAACGGGGTTTTAGCAGCGATTAAGCATTTTCCGGGGCACGGAGATACCGATAAAGATTCCCATCTGGATCTTCCGGTTGTAAAACATAATATTGACAGATTAAACAATACCGAACTTGCTCCTTTTAAGGCTTTAATGGACAAGAATGTTGGCGGCGTTATGGTCGCACATTTATACGTTCCGGCTCTGGAGTCTAAATCTGGAGTACCAGCATCTGTATCCTACTCTATTATTACGGATCTTTTAAAGAAAAAATATGGCTATAAGGGACTTATCATTACAGACGCTCTGAATATGGGTGCTGTAGCCAGTAGGTATAAAGCCGGAGAACTGGATAAAAAAGCATTTGCTGCCGGAAATGATATCATGTTGTTTTCGCAGGGAGTATCCGATGGAAAGAAACTTATTCAGCAGGCCATAGATAATGGTGAAATTCCACAGTCCCGTATAGAGGAAAGTGTAAAGAAAATACTACTGACCAAATACTATTTAGGTCTTCCAAATTTCAAGAAAATAAGCACCAATAACATTAACAATGATCTCAATAACGAGGGCCATGCTTTGCTTTCAGAAAAGCTATATGCCAACGCACTTACTTTATTGAAAAACGATCAGAAACTTTTACCTCTGCAAAAGAATGAGACAGTATACTATGTTCCACTGGAAGAAGCGTCTTACAAGACTTTTGCCAGTGAACTGGGAAACAACATCAACCTTATTGTAAAGAAAGCAAACGAAATTGGCAGTATTCCTTCCGGTGCGAAGGTTATAGTCGGTTTCCACAAAGACAATTCTACAGCTTATAAACCCTACAAAATTTCGGCAGCCAGCAAAGCTGTTTTAAATAAGCTGTCCGGAAATACAAAAGTAATATTAGATGTCTTCGGAAGCCCATATGCATTAATGGATGTTGATATACAAAATATTCCTGCAGTGCTGGTTTCGTATGAAAACAATGAATATTCCCAAAAAGCTGCGGCTAAAGCTTTCACAGGACAAACCAAAATAAACGGACGCCTCCCTGTATTGATCAACAATCAACTGAAATACGGAGACGGACAGGATCTTTAAAAAAACGAAAATAGAAAAATGAAAATAGGTATTCTTTGCTATCCCACTTACGGAGGAAGCGGGATTGTTGCAACAGAGCTCGGCATGCTATTGGCCGACAAAGGTTATGAGGTACATTTCATGAGCTCCAGTATGCCGGCGCGACTGGACATGACCAAACCTAATATATATTTCCATAAAGTAAATGTAGAAATCTATCCTTTGTTCAAATATCAACCTTATGATATTGCACTCTCTTCTACTATTTACCATGTAGTGAAAATATACAAACTGGATCTTATTCATGCACATTATGCCATCCCTTACGCATATGCAGCTTATATGGCCAAGCAGATGCTGAAAGATGATGGTATAGAAACGCCGCTTATCACAACACTGCACGGAACCGACATTACATTAGTAGGTCAGCATCCAAGTTATAAGAAAGCGGTAGAATTTTCCATTAATAAATCTGATGTTGTAACTTCTGTATCGGAAAGTCTGATGAAGGATACTTACATTAACTTTGATATTAAGAAGGAGATTCAGGTAATTCCTAACTTTATAGACAACGAGATTTTTACAACGTTCAATAACTGTTGCAGATCTCAGTTTGCAGAGGACAATGAGCGTATTATGATTCACGTTTCTAACCTTCGTGAGGTTAAGCGTATTCAGGATGTTCTGGAAACTTTTAAAAGGGTGCAGGAAGAAATCCCGACACGTCTTATTATTATTGGAGAAGGCCCGGAAATGGAGCGTATCAATACTTTCCTTGAAAACAATCCGGAGTTGATTTCCAAAATAAGATTAATGGGTAAAGTAAATGATCTTTACCAGATTCTGGCTTATGCGGATGTATTTATGCTTCCGTCGCAACAGGAAAGCTTTGGTCTTGCCGCTCTGGAAGCAATGGCTGCCGGGACTCCGGTAATCAGTAGTAATGCTGGTGGAATACCAGAAGTAAATAAGCACGGGGTAACCGGATTTATTGCTGATATTGGTGATGTAGATGCTATGGTGGAATACACCAAAAAGCTATTTTCCGATGAAACCCTTCTGGCAAAAATGAAAATCAATGCCAAGGAAAATGCGATAAAATTTGATATTACTAACATTCTTCCACTGTATGAAGAGCTTTACAAAGAAGCATTAATAAAAGTAACTTAAAAAAATACGAAGTACAATGAAGCATATTCTTTCTGCTCTCTGCCTACTGGCTGTTGGTCTCTGGTCACAATTGTATCATGCGCAAAACCCGGATGCTTATGTAGAAGTATTGGGTGTTGCACAGGACGGAGGCTTTCCGCATATGGGTTGTAACAAAGAAGGGTGTAACCTGGCATGGGAGCATCTGGAACTAAGAAAGAATGTGTCTTCTCTGGCTTTGGTAGATCCTGTTCAGAAAAAATGGTGGCTCTTCGATGCAACACCGGATATCAGGCAGCAATTACACGACTTTTCACAAAGGCATAAACAGGAATATCCTTATTTGCCGGAAGGTGTATTTATTACACATGCGCATATCGGACACTATACCGGATTAATGGAATTCGGGAAAGAGGTTATGAATACCAAGCAAGTTAAAGTATATGTACTGCCCAAACTAAAAAGCTTTCTGGAAAATAATGGACCATGGAGCCAGCTCGTGGGTCTGAAAAATATAGAGATTATTCCTTTAACTGCTGAACAGGAAGTAAACATAGGTAATTCTGTTACTGTAAAGGCTTTTACAGTACCTCATCGTGATGAATATTCTGAAACAGCCGGTTTCAGAATGCTAACATCTAAAAAGCGTTTCCTCTTTATTCCAGATATTGATAAATGGAGTAAGTGGAATAAAAGCATTATTGAGGAGGTAAAAGACGTTGATTTTGCATTCCTGGATGCTACTTTCTACGACCAAAATGAAATGGGTAACAGACCTATTTCTGAAGTTCCACACCCGCTAGTAACAGAAACAGAGGATTTATTTCAGAAGGAACCTGCAATAGTGAAAAAGAAAATTCATTTTATCCACTTTAATCATTCTAACAGAATATTATGGGACAAAGCTATTCAGGGAAAAATAAGGGATAAAGGCTTTAATATTGCTGAAGAAGGCAAGCAATATTAAAAATAAATTATTCATTCCACTGGAACTCTCATTTTATTAAATTAAAATTACCTATTTTATTTTACGTATATTCATTTTCATAAAGCACTGAAAATGAATGAAAAATATTTACAACATATTTGGTATTACAAAAAATTCAGTAATACCAATTTCCACACATCTGATCATGAGATTATTGAAATTTTAGATTTTGGTGAATGGAATATGAATGCCGGTCCGGATTTCCTCTTCGCAAAAATTAAAATGGGTACGACAACTCTGGCGGGCAGCATAGAGATTCATGTAAAGTCTTCAGATTGGCATTTTCACCGGCATTCCAGAGATTTGGCTTATCAGAATGTTATTCTTCATGTCGTGTATACAGATGATATGGAGATTAGTGAACTTCGGGATAAAAATGTACCAACGCTTATCTTAAAAGATTACATTGACGAATCTTCACTCAATAATTACTCAGAGAAAAGCTTTATTCCCTGCGAGCATCTTTTTACATCATCAAAAATCCCTGTACAATATGAAGAGAAAGTCCTTTTGCAAAAACTGGAAGCCAAAACTATTATCTACAACAGAATACTGGAGCAAAATAAAAATAATTTTGAAGCTTTGCTTTTTCAGCAACTGGCTTATGTTTTCGGATTAAAGGTAAATGCCGATATCTTTCATCAGATGGCTTATGCTATAGATTTCGGTATTATTAATAAGATTCGACAGAACAAAACCCAATTGGAAGCCTTGTTCTACGGAATGTGCGGCTGGCTGGAAGAACCTGTAGATAGCACGATGGAATTGTGGAATCGTGAATTCAGGTTTTTACAATCTAAGTTTACATTATTAGATGTTCGTTTTTCTCCAAAATTTTCACGCCTTCGGCCTGCCAATTTTCCCACAATAAGACTTTCACAATTGGCCACTCTATATGCGGAATGCCAGAATCTATTTTCAATACTGATTCAGGCTCCAAACTATCAGAATATCCGGACTCTACTGTCTTCTCTCTCCGCATCTGAATATTGGACGGATCATTTTAGTTTCGGGAAAAGTGCTCAAATCAGTTTTGTAAAGAAACTAAGCCCTGAGTTTATCAACCTACTGTTTATCAATTGTATTCTGCCTCTTCAATACTTTTTCCAACAGTTAAATTCAGAATCTAAAGTCAACCATATTATTGACTCATACCGAAATATTCCTCCGGAGAAAAACCAAATTATAAAACAATGGGAGAAATTGGATGTGAAATTTCAGAACAGCCTGCAGACTCAGGCATTCCTCTATCAGTATAAAACTTTCTGTAAAGCAAAAAAATGCTTAAATTGCACTATCGGATTTCAAATTCTGAAAAATGCTGAGCAACATAAGACATAAAATGGAAAGACAATGGTTTGGAGTATTAACCCGTATGGGAGCCAAACTGGGAATTCCTGTGTCCAAGCTCCGCGTGTTCTTTATCTACTCCACTTTTGCTACTGCAGGAGTGTTCTTCCTTATCTATTTAGGTCTTGCATTTACCTTGTGGATAAAAGATATGTTTATTACCCGAAGACCTAGTGTTTTTGATTTGTAGATAATAAAAAGTACGGATTACAATTCTGTGCTATAGGATAGTATGGAGAACGAATCGTATGTTCTGATTGATAAGAAATAGTATATAAAATCTATAAATCACTCATTAGGTTATTTTAAAATAATGCTCTTTGTCAACAAATCAATCTTTGGACTATTTTCAAGGGACAAATAATATTTTCCACGTTTTTGTACCGGAATTTTATAATGACATTCTAACTGTTCTTTTTCTTTTAGGAATACTGTACAGTTTTTATCCATCATAATTTTATTTCCATTAATAGATGCATCTTTTATTTTATTGCAGCTAATTACAAACTCATCAACAAATTGATCTTTAGTATCGGTAGCATCATTTCCAGTTTGCGAAAAAAGAGTAGGAAATTTAAAAGAAGTCTCTTTTTGTGATATGTTTGTTAGTATAATCTCAATGAGACCTTCACTAATAATTTTCACTTGACATGAAACGTCATTCTGTATATTCTTACTTTGGTTATCTGCAATAGTACTCTGAGTACCTTTTTTTTCTTTGTACTCTGAACAGCCAATACTCATAAACACCATTAAACTAATGATAATTCTTTTCATTACTTATATTATATTGTTCAATCTCTCCATTTTACGGATTTTCAATTTGTGACTTCATCCTATCCAATAAAACAATTTCAATGTCTAACGTTCTATTAGTTTCATACTGAGCTAAAATAATAATTTTATGGTATGGAAAAATACGGATTACAAATCTGTGCTATCGGGTGCTTTTAAAGCTTTATTGATAAGGTTTGATATAAAAGACGTACACCGGAGAAACTGGCATTTAATTGCTTTTTGTGCAATGCTACTCAGAAAACTTTAGACAACTTCATCTTCTATAAAATAAAAAAACAGCACAGATAAATCTGTGCTGTCAATAAATGAGGAAAATTTATGCCTCAATAAATTGCCAATAATAAGCTTTTTTATATTCTTGCTTAGACTGAATTATATCAAAAATAAAATGCTGTAACTTTTGAAAATCTTTTGCTTTAGGATTGTTAGTACACTTTTCTTTAGTCAAATCATTTTTTTTTGAATCATTTAAAAATTTTATAGATGACTCATTAATAAAATTATTATAAATCTTAAATTCACAAAGCAGTAAGGGTTCATATAATTTGTACTGTTCATTAATTTTTTCTAAATCTGTCTGGGACAATTTTAGTGAAAACTTTACAGATGGTCTTTGTGAATTTTGCCCATTTTTATAATAGACATTAGTCTCTTCAAAAATCATCGTTTTACTATTATATGAGATCTCTCTTTTTGAGATAGTATCTGCAATATAAATTTCCTTCAATTCAAAATCCTTGCTGGTTATTCCGTTTTGTGCAGAACAAGAAATAAAAAATAAACTAATGAATATTGCTGTTAATATTTTTTTCATTATTAATATTATAATGTGTAGTCTCTCTTAATTTTTATAAACTTTAACCGGAACTCTGTAGGAACTTCCGTCTCTATTTTAGTTGTCAACAATGCTTTAATCATTGTATCTGGCCTGAATAAAATAAAAATCAATCCTATTACTACTATAAAAATAATCAAATTGTATTTTTTATTTCTCATAAAATAGTTGCCAACATCAATTTAAACAAACTAAATATAAAAGTAATAATTAATGATCACAGAGTTATTATAACAAAAATAGCACGGATTTGTAATCCGTGTTATTGGGTAAATATTCATGTTATAGTCTAATATAAATTGAATGCTATAAAAAACAGCCTGGCAATTTGAAGACTTCCCCTTTTTCAAACAGTTAATAAATATAAAATACATTCTAATAATCTAAACTTCTTTAGCATATAACCAGGGACTAAGTCCATTTAAGGATTTATGTGGGTGATTACTGTTGTAATCGACCTGCCACTCATAAGCAATTGCATTTACTTCTATTAGAGAGCCAAACAGATATGCATCCAGAACATCCTCTCTGAATGTACGGTTTAACCGCTCAATATATGCATTCTGGGCAGGTTTACCTCGTTGTATATATTGCAGTTCAACATCATTATCCTTATAGAAGTCCACAAAAATCTTGGAAAGAAACTCAGGACCGTTGTCGGTTCTTATGCGTTTAGGTTTACGTCTGTGTGCGATTAATTCTTTTAATCGTTGTACCAATCTGATCCCTGGAATTGAATAAAAAGCTTCATTAATCAATGACTCCCTATTATAATCATCAATGACATTGAGAACTCTAAACCTCCTGCCATTAGACAAAGCGTCACTCATAAAGTCAATTGACCATGTTTCATTGATTGTATTTGGGACAGTCAGTGTCTTTTTAATCCGACTTGGAATCCGACGTTTACGATTAGCTCTTAGTTTTAAATTAATATTCCGATAAACACGAAGTACATTCTTAAGCCTCCCATTAAAAGTAAATCTCAATTATTCACAATTATATTATTTCCACTACTTATACAAAACTAGAATTGATGCTAAGATGGATTTGAGAAAATTTATAGAATACTTCTTACAAAAAAATGCCAAACCTTTTGACTATAATACAATAAAAAAAGAAGGGAGCAGACAAAAGAGTCCTAAAAACCAAGAATTTCTGGATGAGTTATTCAACGAAGTAAAATAATTTGAAAACTTTTAAGACACAGTTATATAATCTTATAACTACATAAAACAATAGCACAAAAGTTATTAACTCTGGTTATTATTTTTGAAACTTATCAAGAATTCTGGTTTTATATATAGAACAAGAGCAGGAAACCTGCTCTTGTTCTATAAGATAATTTAATGCTGATGACTTATAAAATCTACATTTCTAAAATTTTTTTGAATTCTAAATTATCACTTTTTCCAATCCAAACCACATCTTCCTCTATACCTTTAAAAACAATATAGGATTCTACCATATTTGCAATTTCATACCAAGGTTTACGGTAATAATCATTAATATTATTATTTTTAACATTCGTAAAGCGGAAACATAAATGCTCATAAGCAAACCATAATTTGGGAAGTATATCTAAAATTTCATTATTTTTAAAATCATTATCTGAATAACGAATTTCAGATGTATTAGAGGAAAAGTAAATATCTTTATCTCGAATAGAGCTTTTAATTTCATTATTTAAATCATTTAAATCATAATCATATGTAGGCCTACTACATTCAATAAAAAGACAACCTGGTTGTTGCTTATGTAAAATTGAAAAAATATCTTCCAATAAAAACTCTAATTGTGTAAGATGTTTATAAGGTGATTTAATCGACAGTAAATTCCCCTTATATTTCTTATCATTATATACTGCTATATTCTTCATTTTTTATTTATAATTTGTTAAAAAAAGGAGCCTTAAATGAAGATGGATACCACGTTCTCTGAGCAGTACTACCATATTTAACACCATTCCAATAAAACCTTATTGTTGAATGTAATCCCATTTCGTTGGTTGAATGCATTACTCCATAATCCCATCTAAAAATGGCTCCTGCTTGTTTCATTTGTTTTAATGAAAAAATAGTACCTGCGCCTTCCCCGGCACCTGGATTGGAATATAATAAATTTAATCTATAACCTCCTATTTTCAACCCATCTAAACCAAATACTCCAGCTCCTCCTCTAATAGAAAAAAGCCTTGAGGAATTAAAGATGGAACTTAATCGACTTCCTACCCCTAAAGCTCTCCATCCTGCTGTAAATAATTCTCCACCTGCAAAGGATAATGGCATTTCAATAAATAAGAATTTTTCAAAAGCTCCGATTTGTTGTGCACTCTTGGAATTAGCTATTGCATCATAATACCTGCTTCTACTTTGTTCTAAGTTATAATTACTCTGAACATTATTCCATGCAGACTGTTGAATAGCCATGTATTTTAATAAATCACTTGTCCATGTTGCTTTACTTTGAAGAACTAACTCTGGCAAAGTTATTTCATTCATTTTCTCAGCTGCAGTTTCAATAATATTAGAAGCTTTTTCTACCCCAGAACTAATTGCAGAAGATGAACTACTAGCAAGCATTCCGGCTCCTTTTACCACACCTGTAATGGATAAACTGGTTATAAAGTTACCTTTAAAGTTTCCACCATTTACCAAGGATAAAAGACCAGATGTAATTCCATTGACTAATCCTTTGGCAATTTCAGTCCCAGTTTCTCCTAAAGCCATGGCAATACTTCCTGTAGCTTTAAAAATATCCCCAATGCCCCAAGTAGCGTAAGATGTGATACCTCCTAATAGACCAGCTTTAAAAAAGCCTCCAATCGAAATTTCTCCAAAAGTTATGGCATTTGTTATGATATAACTAGCAAAACCTATGGCTACCCCGGCTAAAAATATTTTACTTAGTAATATTCCAACAAGAAACTCAAGAAACTCTCCACTCGGGTCATTATACATTAATGGATTATTCAGTACATATGCATATTTATTATAATTCTGTGTATTATATGAATCCTGAATATTTTCATCGGCATTTAAGAATCTTCTGAGTAATGGATCATATAATCGACCATTCATGTGAATAATGCCTATATCCTCAAAATGTTCGTGAGATGTATAACCTCTATTTAAGAGACGCTCTCCTTCTGCCAGATCTGAAAGCCCCCCAGGCTTTCGCCACTTTGCACACAAACCCCATGCATCGAAATGAATCTCTTCCACAAGGTTTCCTTCTTCATCACTAATTGCCAAAATACTACCTAAATAGTCTTTGTGCAAAAATTTGTAAGAACCACTGCTCTGTGTGAAGTCTTTCAAATATACCAAATTACTCTCATACGGTGTACCTCCAATATATAAAATATGTTTTTCTTCTCCGGTTGTATTATTACGTACTACCTCAAAACTACCATCTTCACTATAATATTTTGTAAAAGCTCCTTCCCAATCAGAAGTCGCAAAATCTTCAATAGCTCCATTATTTCCTTCAGGCACTACCTGTCCATAAGTAACCATTTGGCGCATATCGGTTAGTCCATAACTAAAACGCACATCTCCTTTTTTACTCTGGATATATAAAGGATCATTGTTTTCATTATAGATCACTCTTTGAATCTGTGCATTCAGATAGTTTTGCTTTCCAATCGCACTTAATTTTACACCTGTTGGCTGGTATACTTTTGTAGCATCTCCAAACTGTACATCTCCTATTTGATCATTTTCTATGATACGTCCTTGTTGATCATATTTATTGGAGGAAATATCCCCAGTTTTAGGATTTGTCCACTGGATTAATCGATTATTATCATCATACGTGAATATTTCCCGCATTGCAAAATTACCCTGCCTTGTTCTTTCCTTTAGTTCATTTTTGATAGCATCGAAAGTATAAAGACTACCAAACACTTGTCCTTTAACTGAAGAATGTTGAGTTTCACTCAGGAAGTTATTAGCAGCATATGTATTAACAATATTTGCTGCTCCTAAACGGGCTTTCAATACCAAACCTTTAGCATTAGCTTCCTGTAATTGCCATAATACTTTTCCTGTGGCTATATCTTTGATCTGATACAACTGTCCACTCCAGATATCATATATGTTTTCAATCACCACCTTCGTTGTTACTCCCCCAGAGATTAACTCTTTCTCGTAAGAAGAGACACGGGATTTATCATCATACACAATATTTTTTTGTGAATAGCTCTTAGCATTACCGTTTTCTGAACTCTCCAACACTCTACCATAAGTATCATAAACAATGATATCAGAATAGCTCTGTCCATTTGAGGTTCCACTTCTTCCCGTTAGTTGGCCTTTGGTATCATAGGTAAACGTAATACTTTTATCTGTTAATCCCGCAGTATTAGATTTTTCTACCTGGGCGATTAGCTGACCTTTGGAATTATAGGTAAACTCCTTATATCCTTTCGGGCCAATTTCCTTTTTAACTTGTCCAATACCATCATATTCATATTTATGTAGACCATTTGAAGGATCATTAAATTCGGACTTTCTACCCCACGTATCATATTTGATAGTTACAATATTACTTCCATATTGAGCAGATACTTGCTCTCCGGCAGCATTAAAAGAAAAGTTAATTATCCCTCCTTTATCCTCTGAAGATATAACGTTTCCTAGTGGATCAGTTATTTTTTTAGTAATGCGTTTATTACCATTAAGTTCCTCTACAATTGTAATGTTGCCTTCTACTGAAGTCTTCATCTCCTTCCCATTGAATGCTGTTGCTGTAGCTATTGCTGGATATACACTGTCATCATAACTAACAATATTCCATTTGGGTGTTTCATTACCATGGTATGGCTCAGACTCACCAATTTCACGACCTAAGAGATCGTAATTAGTGCTTACTGACACAAAACTATTAGCATTAAAGCCTCTGGTTCTTAATTTATACTTCTGTCCCAATTTATTGGTGTAAACTTCTTTTGGTGTCCCACCTGGAGCATATTCAGTAACTATATTACTTCCATCTGTCAGTTTTTCATAAGTATAGGTTGATATCCCCTCCAGATTTGTTTTGGACGTTTCCAGTTTTCCCCATCCATCATAGGTATTCTCTAATGCAATACCTAATGGATCATTTTGTTTAGTAATCTGCCCCCAATCATTATAAAGAATATTAGTTTCTAATCCTAAATTATCTGTTTTCTTAACAACGAAACGACCTTTAATATCATACTCCGATTTTTGATATTGAATCATAGCATCTGTACTATTGGAGATGATTTTTTCTAATATATTTCCATAGATATCATAGTTGTATGTTTCCAGCATCCAACCGCTATTATCACGATTATAAATTTTAATCGTCTTCAATAGATTATCGTCATAAGCGCGCTGCTCTCTAACAGTCTGTATGTCATTATAAGCATTTACTGTTTCAACTTTAGTATCTAAACGTCCTATGAAATAATCTTTGCCAATACCAGCTGGGTTGTGGATATAAGTCATAACATTAGTAATAGAAGCAAAATCACCATTTATTTTGATCATCGTTTCTTTTGGAAGATAATACTCACCATAAATAATATTATTTTCCTCCACAATATTTTTCAGAAAATCCTTTGATACTGTTTTTTTCGGAACGATAGCTTTTACTCCTACCAAAGGTGCTCAATGTTATACTCTGTAGACTTAAAGGATAATAATTGATTATTGTTAACTGAAAGATCGGCTGGAAATATCAAGTTATCATCTCCTACAGTCCTTACTGACCATTCTTTTACAGGAACACCTTCGTTTAAAGGATCAATCTCAGCACCACTCCAAATTTTAGTATTTTCATAACCATCAGAATACCATGATGATCTGGCACTCTGACGAAAACCTATTGTATCTCTTCCCTGAAGATGGCTCACAAATCCTCGGTATTTAAAATCCTGTTTTTTCCCTTCCTGACGAATCTGAGAAACGCTATAGGACCTGGTAACTTTATCCATTTCTACATACGGGAATTTTTCTTTCTTAGCTCCAGCATAAAAGCCCGGGTTGATATTGGGATCAAGTTCTTTGTAGTCAATTTCTGTAGTAATACTTCCCTGAGTAATAGCGTTAATCCTTGAATACTTAGTAATATCTTTAAATCCATTACTTTCAAGAAATACAAAAGAAGACTCATCACCTGGATTTCCATAATTTTTGGGCTTACCCAGAAATATCACTTTCTTGCCATTTCTGTATAGAGAAGTAAGTGAAAAAGGAATTACCTTTCCCTGATAATAGAAATCTTTTGTTTCATGTTTGGTAAAATCAGTAGTCGTACTCGTACTGTTAGATGTTGAATAAATATCCACAAACAACCTCGTACTTTCTCTATTACCATGGGCAATATCCCAGTCATGATCAACTATAACTACCTTGCTGGCAATAAATTCTGCTTTACCATCACCATCTAAGTCATCAGCTGCATATCTGTAGTAAGTAATTGTACGATAAAAACATTTATCAATATCAGCCCATCCACTATCTTCTCCCTGATCTGTTATCTCCTGTTCTTTTGAAAAATATGTAAGTCCTGGCTTATACTCTTTTTCAAAACTTTTACCATTCGATTTATATAAAATCCAATCCGATGATTTATCAGCCACAGGCACTAATAGATCAGTTTTTCCATCTCCATTGAAATCACCTACAACAGCATATTCTACTAATCCCTCTAACAGCTCTCCATTATTAAAGAAAGCTTCATTAACCAACTCATAACGCCCATTAGGTTGTGGTTTAAATGTAGAGATATAAGGATTGTTACTTAATGATATGAAATCAACTACTCCATCCCCGTTGAAATCCCCCTGTACATTTTCTTTGAAAAACGATTTTTCAGAATACCAAAAACTTGAGGATCTGGTACTAAGATCGTCGTCATAAGGGTGCAACACTAAGTAACGTTTAATTTCTCTTACAACATCTTTTCTGTCTGGAAATGCCCCTGGTCTTATAATAGTAATAGTCGTTTCTGTAATTGTATCATTCAACGCAATAAGAAGTTCTGATTGGCCATCTCCATTCACATCAATTTCTTTACTGCCACCAATAATGTTTGTTTTCACTGTCCGCATACGGAAAGTTCCCTGAGTTGGGCAACTAGATCCAGGTCTTGGTTCATCCCAACATTCTAAAAGAGCTTTATCACTTTCACTAAGTCCCTTAGTTCGATCATACATATCACTAGGGAGGACTTTTTCAAATTCTTTAATCAGCTCATTGGTATCTGGTGTAATTGAATACCCCGTTATATACATATCATACGTCGTAAATTCTCCACTCGTTCCGTTGCTTTTTCCTGATATTACGACAAAACCTTGACGTGGAAGAACTTCATTATTCCCATTTTTTATTGTGAATGTTGCATTCCCTTGAGAAAAATCAATAACTTTCCCCAGAAATACCTTAATGGGATTCGCACTGAAAACATCTTTAAATAGATATAAATCTTCATAATTCTCCTGCAATAATAAATCCATTTTTCCATCGCCATTAAAGTCACCGTATAAGGAATTCCCTACCTCTTTAATCCGGCTTTCTTTCCAGGTTTCAACAGCTGGATCTTCATAAGAGAAAGTTACAGGATTAGCTCCTTCATTAAGAGCATTAAATTCCTGAACAGATTGTACAAACTGATACTTGTTATCACTATTGTATTTGTAATTAATTACATATCTTTTAAATTGACTCCCGTTTGAGTTAACAACAATGCTAGATAAAAGATTGCTTTGCACAAACTTTTTTCCATTTACATATGATGTTTCTTTTAAATCTCTTTCCTGATAATTGAAAATAATGCTATTAAAATGAGATGATCCATTTGTTTCATTACCTCCCCAGTCGATTTGGGAAATAACAGCAACATTATTATTTTGAATATAATTATAGGAAATATAGTTCCCCTGAGCATCTTTCCATTTTACAATATTGTATTCCATTGGAGTTCTTGCTGCATTGTCAGCTGCCTGCCCATACCATGCCTGAGAACCATTTTCAAAAGTCACCTCAAAATAAGAAGGTCCTGTCCCTTCATTATTAACGCCTATTGATTTTATTTTAGCATTAGAATATTTTTCAGTGACATATTCTGCACCATCTTTTCCATATTCACCGGATTTAAGAATTAAACGCTGACCATTAAATTGATAGAAATCAGAATAGTCCAATTGTACACCTTTGATTTCACCATCTTTCTCAATAGTCTTTCCCATTCTGGAAATAGCAGTAATCCCGGAGATATTCCACCCATAACCAGCAATTCCATTTCCACTGCCACTAGCATAACCCAGATTAATCTGTGGAGCCACACTTTTTATTCCCGGAGATAATGCTATTGGTAATGTATATTGCAACTGACCACCGCCATTGACTTCTATTTTTCCTTGAGTGTCATGAAAAGGTATAGTTCCGATAGTTCCTCTAGGATTATTTATTCCTGCATCAGAATTTACATTCTGTATTTGTAAATCTTTCATAATTTGATTTTTTAATTAATTTTTTGATTTTGTTAAATTTCACTGAAGAATCTGGGAGAATACTTTTGATGGCTATTGCTTACCATTCTTTTTTATCCTCCCTTGATTCAGTTGTTTTTTACTACTGTAACTGTAGTTCTCGAAGAATCTGGTTTCCGGCTTCGTCGTACCTGAAGATCAGATCAGCATCAGAAGGAATGGGTACATCCTTCTTTTCATAGATATAAGCATATCCGATTTTGCTGACTCCAACCTTAAATACTTCTTCTGCGGGTAAACCATTCACTGCAAGAGCAGTATTTTCCTGTGCAATTACAGGCAATCCCTGATTTTGATTATTAGTATTCATAACTGTTGTTTTTAATTTTTAGACATAGTCCTCCCTGTTGACCTTTTTCAGACCAATTTTTAAGGGATCTTTAAAATTTTATTGATTAGTTCTATTCGATAAGCAATGAGCAATGTGGAATAAGTAATAGATAATTCACCTATTAACTCATTGACTTATTGACCCTCTAGTATGGAATCGCATTATTGAAGACTAATGCAGGAACTGTTGTTTTGTCAGTGATTCTGGTATCCTGGTCAAGCATAAAGAATACACCGTTTCGACCATCAGATTTTTCCGCTTCTGAACCACCGGATTGTCCAAGCATTTGTTGAGCGTATGCATCTACACTTCCGGCTGTAGCATTCGGGAATTTGGCTAAGAATGCAGCTCCATTGAAACTCTGATCTATGACTACGGGATTGGCACTTCCATTATAATCTATCTGGTGGTTAAATCCATAAGTGCTGGCCGTTGCTGCTACTGTAAAGGCTCCATTCAGCGTTAGAATTTTTGGATAACTTGCTTCCGGAAACATAACATTCAAGTCGTATGTTAAGCCATTTCCTTCTACTTCAACAGGCTGTCCACCATCATAAGAGCGAATAGAAGTAGTCTCATTTTTCGCAATAGGGATCATCCCGCCCCAGCTGATAGCATGAGAAACCAAGTTGGTCTGCGTAAACATTCCTCCAATATGTTTCATCTCAGGGGCATATTTCAGGATATTAGCTTCACAAAGGATTCTGTTATTTTTAGCAAACATATAGAACGCATTCTCAATAGTTCCTTTTGTATTCCCTAAAGATTTTCCATTCCAGAATAATTCTCTTCTCACTATATTATAAGCATTATAATCTGAAGTAAGGTTTCCAAACCAGCCTCCTCCAATATAGTTGAAGCAATGAGATACATCTTTCAGTTTAGGATTCTTCCAGAATAACGAAACCGGAATAAAGTCATAAGAAGAATCTATAGAATGCTTGTCTCTGTAATCCCAAGGATAAACGCCCTGATAAAATCCTTTCCCTAATTTAGAATTTTTGAAGCATTCAAATACTGTTTCCAGATTGAAGAAACTATCTAGGAATCCTGACAATAGCTTTTTAAGACCAGACCTAAAGAAAGTACCTCTTAATCCTGTCGGCTTGGTAATCTGCGATAGCATATCCGCCGGGAAGGCGTCAAACTCCCTGTCTTCTCCAAAGCCATAAAAGGCAACATCCATTGTTTCTACTTTTGGTGTTTCCAGTTTAAAATCAGCCGGCACATTAGCCTGTGACAAACCGGCAAAAGTATAATCCAGGCTGGTTAATGAATCTGATTTGAATTTGGAAAGCTCCACAATGTAATTGTTTATAGTAGGCTCAAAATATCCCTGAGAACTTTTGTTAAGCCCTTCACAGAATCTTGCATAGCTTACATTGGCTTCTGCATTAATCGTGATTTCATAATCACCTGCTGTTTCATATACATGGTAAAATGTATTTCCGGTGTCAATATAGTGGGTATTTCCATCACCATCTACCCAGGATTCTGAACCATTATAAGTTGGTACTACTACCATTTCTTCTTTTCCGTCGCCATAATTTACTTTAGCCTGTGCAACCTCTGCAGCAGTTCTTAACATAGCAACCGGTACTCTTTCATTAGCCTGAGTTGTTCTGATTTTAAATTTAATCTCTGTACTGGATAAGTCTACTTTTCCAAAAAAGATATAGTCCAATACTTCTTTTATTGGCATTTTATCGAAAATAGTTCCAGCCGGAACACCTCCTACTTTATATACTGTCGGCTGCGAATTGGTATATTGCACCGCACTTGGATCTGTTACCTCTTCTTTATGCCAGTAGCTGTCCATCCATGCCCAAAATTGTTCCTGATTGGGAACATCCCCATTTTTGAAATAATTTTTTAATTCTGTTTTTGATGTCATAATTGTAATTTTTTAATTAAGTTGTTAAAATTGTTTTTTTGATGTTTTAATACGCTGAGATTCATTTCAGCGGGCGGATCTTTCATAATTTGTGTTTTTAGGGGTTATACATACTTTAATATATTGGATGATCATCCTCTGGTATTTCTGTTTCTTCGAAGTCATTCATAAAGAACTCTTCCAATTCGTTCAGGTAAAATTCGAAATCCAGTTCGGCTTTTTCCTGTTCGCTGAGTATCTGAGAAATATTCTGAGACAACTCCTCTTCTGTAGTTAATAGTTCTGGTTTCATAATTTGTAATCGGTGGTTTTCTATTCTCTGACAAAGATCAGCGCCCGTGGCGTCAAAACTCGTCGTGTAATATTTTAATTGAATTGTTTTTTAAATTTTGTGTTTTGTGTTTTTGTTTTATGATTGTGAGGCAAATGTAAATGGGCATGGCGTCAAAACTTGACGCATTAAAATTTATCTGAAAATAATTTTTGATTTTTTATACAAACATCTGCTACAGGGATAAGTCCCAGCTTTTTCTAAAAAATATGACATTTCACAGTTTGTGTATTGATAAATGTTATTTGCTTAATTTTGCAGCAAAATAATTTCGTTGAAGTTTATACTGCCCGCATTTATAATATTGGTGCTTACAATACGTCCCGTATTGCCATTAATAGATTATGCAGTAAACTATGAGTATATTTCTGAAAAGCTTTGTGAAAATAAAGACAAGCCACAACTACTTTGTAATGGAAAATGTTATCTGGTAAAGGAAATGGCTAAAACTTCAGAAAATACACCAAAACAAAGTAATCTAAAGATTAGTTCCGGTTTTACAGATGCTTTTGTAGCGGATCAGATATTTAAATTTGACTTTTCCACAGAATATTTCACAGAAAAAGATAAGCCGAGTCCATTCTATAAATCATTTTATCATTTCTTGGTTGGATCGGATGTTTTTCATCCTCCTTTAATCTGATTTCATCCGCATTTTATTATCTCTCTTCAGAAGAGAGATTATCCGTTTTGTATTTATAACACAATAGGTATGGAAACCTCATGAATTCCATTATCTGCTGTAAATCATATACAATCTTAGAATTTATTATTCAAGTCTTCTAAAAAATCTGCTCTGCTTAGTTGGAACAGGAAATCGTATTATAGAATAGATGAAACTTATTCTCAACATATTTTTTGTTTTTTACCTCGTCTTTAAGCCATTAATGCCGATGCTGGACTATGTTGTAAACTATAGTTATATTTCGGAGGTGCTTTGTGTAAACAAAAGCAATCCGGAACTGCATTGTAATGGAAAATGCTACCTGGAAAAAGAGCTGGCTAAAAATGCACAGGAAGACTCATCAAAAACAAAAAGCCAGAGTCAGAAAATAACAGACCTTTGTCTTCCTGTTGAAATTTCAAAAATCCAGACTGGATATAATACGCTTCTTATACAGAATAAAAACATTTACAAAGAGAATTACCATTACCTCTTTCTGAAACACATTTTCAGGCCACCCGTTTTTTAATATTTGCTTTTAATACTAAAGAGAAATTTCACCAGAAGATTCTCTGACAATATATTCCGGATAAAAGACCGGAGTATATACCCTATCGCTATATATAGCATTAAATGAAAACTTTAAAATCGGAAACAAATGAAAATTTATAAACTTTTATCACTACTATTTATTGGCCTAATCCTATTCACCTTATCTTCCTGCAGAAATAGTGACAATGCAGAGGTTGAAGATACCACACCCGGAAAACTTCAGATAAAGTTTGAAAACGGCTTTAATAATCTTGGCAATATTGTGCTGAGCCAAACAGTCCAGACTTCATCCAGCGGACAGAAACATAATTTCACCACTTTAAAATATATCGTGAGTAATATTGTGTTGACTGATGAGAACGGAAAAGAATTTAAATATAATTACAATAATCCGGACAAAGGGGCCTTTATCGTAGACCAGTCCGAAGCCAAAGCTGGAATCGTCTACATTGAACTCGCGGATATTCCCAGAAATAATTATAAAAAAATCAGATTCGGACTAGGCATCAATCAGACCGCTTATCTTCTTGGTCAGGATGGACAAGGAGTTTTCTGGCAGAAAGCAAAAACAGCAGGGATGGCATGGTCATGGGCTGCCGGATATATTTTCACGAAACTGGAAGGCAATTACGGATCAGCAACTGCTGACACCAGATTTATGAACCATTGCGGAAATATGGGAAATGTATCCGCAAACAATACTCCGGATCTATACAGAGAAATAACGCTGGATCTTCCTATGACGGCAAGGGTTACTAAAAGTATTAAGCCATCTATCCATATTCTGGCAGACCTTAATCAGTACCTGAGTGGCCAAACTGCCCTGACTCTAAATAAAGAGAACGAGATGGCCATGGGATCTAACCAGCATCTGGTAAATGCGACTAATAATCTAACCAAAATGTTCAGGGTAGATCATGTTCATAACGATTAATTCAATACAACAATTCGGAAGAGGGCTATTTACCCCTCTCCGGATTCTTTCGTTTCTTGTTTTATGGACATTCACGTCTTGTAAAAATGAGTATGAAGGTTTCTCGGTGAATAAAGATGAGGCTTATCAGTTGAATGTCCCTGATGGATTTCCCAAAATGACATTTGATATTCTTGGAAATCCAGTTACGGTAAATGGAGTTGCTCTGGGCAAAAAGCTCTTCTATGAAGGCAAACTATCCCGAAACAACACTATCTCCTGCGGATTCTGTCATATTCAGGAATATGCCTTTACCCACCATGGACATACCGTTAGCCATGGTATTGATGACAGACTTGGAATAAGAAATGCACCACCCATTCAGAATATGGCCTTTCTCAAAAATTATACATGGGATGGTGTAAGTCATAATCTGGATGAAAGATCATTAGTCCCTATAACAACAGATTTCGAGATGGACAGTTCGATGCCAGAAGTGGTAGGAAAACTAAGTGCGGATGCCAATTACAAAAAAATGTTCAGGGCAGCATTCGGAGATGATAATATTACAGGTGAAAGAGTACTGAAAGCCCTGTCCCAATTTATGGTGACTATGGTCTCCGCAGATTCCAAATACGATCAGTATAAAAAAGGTCAGGTTCCTTTTAGTCAGGAAGAATCAAAAGGCCTATCATTATTTCAACAGAAATGTTCGTCCTGTCATTCGGGAGAATTATTTACAGATGAAAGTTACAGAAATACAGGAATGTATTATAACGCCCAGTTCGATGATAAAGGAAGATACAGGGTAACGCTTAATATAGCTGATTATATGAAGTTTCGGGTGCCCAGCCTCAGGAATATAGAGTACACAGCACCTTATATGCACGATGGCAGGTTCTATTCACTGGAAGCAGTACTTAACTTTTATTCAGACAATGTAGAGGATCAACCTAGCCTTGATCCGCTTTTGAGACAAAACGGACACGTCGGTATTCCCATGACAAGTATTGAGAAGCAATATATCATTGCTTTTCTAAAGACTTTAAGCGATAAAAACTTTATAACAAATCCGAAGTTTTCGGAATAAAATGAAATCATTAAAAATGAAAAAAATATTTTTGATATTTATAGGATTGATTAGTATTACCAATATCCATGCTGAACCGGGAAAGGACAGCATTGCTTTAGCTTATAATCCCAGATATGAGCATTTTATCCTGATGGATGACGACTGTGATGCTTGCGGATGTGCTGCCGGAAATGGCTCTTCCGGATTTGAATCTCTTCTAAATCCTCAGTTTGTTGGTATAAAATATTTTTCCCAGCATTATCTTGCAAAAGAAAACCTGTTTACAGACAAGCTTACACAAGATCAGTATTTTAATACAATTCAGCTATGGGGAAAAATACCTGTAACACAAAAGCTAAGTATATACGGAAGTATCCCTTATCATTTTCACAATAAAAAAACAATGCAGGGCGATATCAGGATTAATGGAATAGGCGATGCGAATGTAATGGGAATATACCAGATACTGGCATCAAAAGATTCTTATCATCAGCTGAATGGCGGAATAGGAATAAAAATTCCCTTGGGTAGATTTGACGAAAAAGGACTTACCGCGGTTAATCCTAGCTTCCAGTTAGGTACCGGCAGCTGGGATTACCAGATGGCTCTTAGTTACAAATATCAGAAAAATCTGTTTGCTTTACTTATCAACACTGACTATACCATTAAAACTGAAAACAAAAAACATTATCAGTTTGGTAATCAATGGAATTATGCCGTAACCGGATTTTACAGATTATGGCGTAATGAAAGCAGTATTTTCTCCGGCAAACTAGGACTACAAGGTGAGGTTTACGACCGCAATAAACAATTTGGAGAGAATATGCCCAATACTGCCGGGAGTGCATTATATGGAAAACTGGGCTTTGAGATTTCTTATCAGAAGTGGAGTCTGGGTTCCGAACTTATGTTACCTGCCTATACCCGCCTTGCCGGCGGAGATATTGAAGCTAAATCACGTTTCAGCATTTTTGTGAATTTTGGTTTATAAAACTTTGATAAAAGAAAATCAGACCATATTTTAATAGTAAGACTCAGGCCAGCACCTGAGTCTTTTCTTTTATAAAGCACCGTATTAGAATTGCATTAGAAATAGCCGGTACCATTGCCAGAAAGATCGGAATTTCACTCCTTTGCATAAAAATTTAAAATTGAAAAAAACACTTACTATTATCATCTTGGCAATCTTAAGCAATACAGTATACGCTCAGGAATATAAAAACCAAATCAAAGGAAATGTACTTTTTGCTCCCATTGGGATGATCAACATAGGTTATGAGCATGCTTTCAGTCAGCATTGGACAGGACAGGCGGATTTGTTCGTCTCTCCATGGAAATCTTTTGCCGGAAGGCATTTGCAAATTTATATGGGCCATCTGGAAACCCGTTATTATTTTTCGAAAGCTATGGAAAAATGGTATGTTGGTGCTAATATAGGAATGGCTGTCTATGATATGCAAAAATGGAATTACTGGAACTCTAGTCTATATCAGAAAGGATTCAATGTAATGCTCGGAGCCACTGTTGGATATCAGTTTAAAATAAATGATCACTGGAATCTTGATCTGTACCTAGGTGGTGGAAATTCGCAAGGTTTCTATCATGGCTGGGATGGTTCCAAATCTCCACGCGAACGATATGACGATGCCGACAACTGGAATAAAAGCGGTGAATGGATACCTTATCGTGGTGGATTAATGGTGGCTTATAAGTTTTAAGAATTACTCAGAGACAGGGCCCAAGAAAACTATATTTGAAAAGTTTGGGTACAACTTTGGGTATAAAAGAAAAAAGAGAATCGGAATGATTCTCTTTTTTTGTGGAGCTGGAGGGATTCGAACCCTCGTCCAAACAGGCAATACATAAGCCTTCTACATGCTTAGTTTTCTATTAATTGTCGGGAAAAAGCAGTGAGAAAACGCACAACTTTCACCTTATCTTCTGAGATTTTCGTGCACAGGCCGAAGCTTCCTGTACCTTATTTCCGCATTACTATATCCCGGAATCCAACGTCGCAGAACGAGACGATGGCGAGACATCTTGCTTCCTTACTATCTTCGGGAAACGCTTGAATCTACTAAACTTCGATTATTAAGCTGCAAGAGCGAACTCTTCGTTGCCAGTTAAAATTCTGTAGCAAGGGATTAAAGAGATCGCGCTACGGTTCTCTGCATGCTTACTTACCCATTGGTCCTGCTGTCGAAACCAGTCAGCCCCGTGATAAGGATTGCAAAGATAAGAAAAATACTCCATAGTACAGAGTTTACCCACATTATACTGTTTTGTTATTTAGTTTATCAATTCTAAATTTTGCGGGTTAGATTTCCTACATTCTTTTCTTGTTATTATTATAGCTTTCTTAATTTCTGTCAAACTCTGTTAATTCAGGTTAAAATACTTTTAGAATTCCTTTTTTAGAATAGTTTTGGATAAAACTTATTGCTAGTGAGACTAACTTTATTCTTTATCTTTATTTTTTTACCATTTTTTAATATTATACACGCTCAGCAGCGCATTAGTGGGTATATTTATGATGAAACAGGAAAGAGTCTTTCGGGAATCAAGGTTTATAATATAACCACAGGAGATGAAATAATATCAGGAGAACAGGGCAACTTTAGTATTATTGCCAACTCCGGAGATCAGTTGAGGTTTATTTCTGTCCATTTTGAAAGAGCTTTCAGGGTAATTTCACATGAGGATTTTGGCAAAAACTTAACAATAAAGCTTACTTCTGTAGTACGGGAAATAGAGAGGGTAGAATTAGGATTTAATCCTACAGGAGATTTTTTGAAAGATATAAACAGGCTGCCACGGAATAAGAAAAAAGAAAGGATGGATGAACAAATAAAAGAATCCATAGCTTTGGGCGAAAATAAGTTGATAACAAAACCTGTATCAAAAATACCTGAATCATTTGACTATACAGGAATAGTAAAAGGAGGCTTTCCGGTTGGGGATATAAGGGACAGAAGAGATAAATACCACCTGATGAATTGGATAAGAGAGAGTCTGGGAGAAGATTATTTTACCTCCATGGAAATTCCGCAGTCCAGAGTCGACAGATTTATTTCTTATTCATTGGTAGGATTTGATATCTCAAAATTATTAAAGTACGGAATATATACCGACCAGGATCTAACAAATATAAAAGTGCAGATGGAGGAAAAAAAGGATGATTTTATAAAGGCAATTAAAAAAACAAATGAAACAAAATAAAGCTATTGAAAACAAATGAAAAAGTTATTATTGTTTCTATCCGTTTTCTTATTCGTCTGGGGAAAAAGCCAGATGAACTTTTCTGGTAAAACTATAAATGATGAAGGGCAGAATCAAGGCGGAATACAGGTATATAATATGAGAACCGGAATTTCTGTTGTCTCTAATTCCGATGGAGACTTTAGTATAGATGCCCGTCCTGGAGATGAACTACGCTTGGTTTCCACACATTTTGTACGTACAAATATGGTACTGACCGAGGAAAATTTCAAAAATAAACAAACCATACAATTAGCACCGTTTGTAAAAGAAATTGCAGGAGTTCAGCTTGACAAAATATCAATGAAGGAGCGTGTTGCAATAATGCAAAACAATATAGGTCTTCCTCCGCCGCCTAAAAAACCAAGAGAAGTTCCACCACCTACAGCAAAACAGGTGGGATCTTTAAAGTATGCTCTAAGTAACCTTAACCTAAACAATCTTTACAAAAACTTGTCCGGAGATGCCCGCCGTATGCGATCTCTTTATCGTTACGAAGATGCTGAAGAAAACCTCACATGGGTAACAGAAAGCCTGGGTAACGATTATTTTGAAGAAAATAAAATACCTAAAGACAGACAAAAGGAATTTGTCCAGTTCGTTATGGGAAAAGAAAACCTCCTTACTCCTATTAAGGCACGAAATATTACAGCCGTAGAATTTGCGCTTTCGCGGTATGCACCAGATTTCAGAAAACTTATTGATCAGAAAGGCCAGTGAAACAAAAACTACTTTTTATACTCTTTTTTATCAGTTATACCTGTATTACAGCACAAACCTTTGTTTCAGGAAAAATACTGAATGAAGAAGAGTCTTCCTTGCCGGGTGTTCAGATTTTCAATATGCAGAACAAAAAAGCAGTTTATACAGATACAGAAGGCCGGTTCAGGATTGAAGCTTCTATAGGAGATGAAATAAGAATACTGACAAATCAGTACAATCGCAGAGAAATAATTGTATCCGAATCTACTCTGAAACAGGAGCAAAAAATAAAAATGAATCCCTCTGTACGGGAAATTGCAGGAGTAAATATTCTTTCTAAATCACAGATAGAGGACATGAAAAAGAAAATTGGCGTTCCCGGACCACCGGAAAAACCAAGAGAAAAAGTTCCTACCCTAAAAAATTCTGTAAAGATTCCTATAATCCCAATCGCTATTGCTGTAGATCTTAATAATATCTACAAACTCGTTTCCGGAGATGCCCGGAGAATGAAAGCCCTATATAAATATGAAGATCAGCAGGAATACCTGACCAAGCTGGTAATGCTGCCAGGAGATGACTTCTGGGAACAAAGCGGAATTCCTCTGGAAAAACGTACAGAGTTTATACAATATCTTATAGGCAAAAAAATTATCAGCGGAAAGCCATCCAAAGAACAACTGGAGCTGGCAGCTTTGCCTTTTACAGAAGAATTTAGAAAACCAAAATCCAATCCATAATATGAAGCCAATTCTATTTCTTATGCTTATTGTCATTCCATGGAGCATCCATGCACAAAGTCTTCTGATAGGTAAAGTTGTGGATGAAAACGGAAATGCTATTCCCAATGCCTTTGTTATTAACATGAAAAACAATCAGAATCTTCTTGCTGATGACTATGGTGTCTTTAGTATCAATGCTAAGCAGGGAGATGAAATAAGGGTACTTGCCAATAGATTTGAAAGACAAAGCAAAATACTAACAGCTGATGACTTCAAAGGAAAATTTATGATCAGCTTACTACCACGTATTCAGACTATAGAAGAAGTAAAAATTGGGTACAAACCAACAGGGCATTTGGAAACTGATTTAGGAAAACTGTACAGAGACAAAGAATTGGAAGATCTCAAAAAAAAGCTAACAATGGCCCTCAATATGGCTCCTGACCCTAACGAAATCAGACCCACCCTGCGTATCCCGTCCTCTTTTAACAATCAAATTCCCCTTAGCGGTGCCAGCATAGTCATTGATCTTTTTGGTAAAAGAAACAAACCTAAAAAAATAAAGAATGATCCTGCACTGCGGATGATAAATAATGTCGGAACTATCTACAGCGCTATAGGCACACAATTTTTTGAAAGTCTTGGTATTCCTAAAGGTAAGGTAACTGGCTTTATTGTTTTTGTACTAAAAAAGAACAATCTGGAAAAAGAGCTTAAAGAAAGCAATTACAATATTATCCGCAATGTCTTGAGTGAGAATGCTGTAACTTTTTTAAACGGGGTACAACAAAAATCTGTAAATTAGACAGATATAATACCAAACCAATGAAAAATTACATCACCGTAGGCATTGCAGCATTAGGTCTTATTATTGCCGCAGCATTTTTGGGAAATGCAATTAAAAACAGAAATAAATCTCAAAACACTATATCTGTAACCGGGTTAGGAGCAAAGAAATTTACTTCCGATCTTATTACGTGGAGTGCTTCTTTTTCCAAAAGTGGCTACCAGCTACAGGAAGCATATAATAATCTGGCAGCAGATCGCCAAATGATTCTGGATTATCTGAAGTCTAAAGGTGTAAAGTCTGAAGAAATTGTATTCTCTGCTGTAGATATCCAGAAACAATATGCACAGGTTACAGACGCTAATGGCAGTTACCGACAAGGAGAATTTGCAGGCTATAACCTTACCCAGTCTGTTTCTATAGAATCTAAAGAGGTTGGTAAAATAGAAAACCTATCCAGAACAGTTACCGAAATTATTAATAAAGGGATAGAACTTACCTCTTCCCAACCGATGTATTTTTATACCAAACTTGCAGATGTGAAACAACAAATGATTGCCGATGCAACCAAAGATGCCAGAGAACGGGCTAAGAAGATTGCAGAAAATGCAGGTTCCAGTCTTGGCAGTCTGAAAAAAGCCAGCATGGGCGTTATACAAATTACAGCACCTAATTCCGGAGAAGACTATTCATGGGGAGGTGCATTCAATACATCTTCCAAAGAAAAAGAAGCCAGCATTACCATAAAATTAGAATATCAGGTAGATTAAATTATCCTTAAATCAACCTTTCTCCTGTAACAATCATTTTTACTATAGTATCAGGCCCGGATTTAATATCCGGGCCTGATACTTTTATAAACTATTTATTCTGACTACTATTTAGAATAAATCACCCACTTAGTGTTATACTCACCTTTTACAAAACTAAAAACAATAGTTTAAAAATCAATCAATTACACACACGTGGTAGTTTTGTGGGGGATCAGTTTTTGTCCAAATGTATTTTAAAATATCACTTTTGCCGGGACAAATAAAACAATTAAAATACAAGTGAGTTTATGGAAAACAATGATGAATCTAAACGGAAATATATCTCTCCGGAATTAGACGTAGAGATAATTGAGATGGAATACGGAATTGCTGCTGGTTCCACTGTACAACCAGGAGGAGGTAATGGTATTGAGGTAGACCCATGGGAAGATGGCGGTAGTGCCGGAAATGGTGAACCAGGCAGCGAATGGTGGAATTAATACATAAGCGAAACTAAAAAAACAAAAGAAAGATGAAAAATAAAATTGCAAATTTTAAAGCATTAAATATACTACCTATAGCCGCTTTTTTGTTTATTACTAATTCATGCAGAAGTCATGATACTGATAATAATTTGAACAAAGAAACCTTGGCAAACGGTATAAGTTTCAACCTCATTAGTGAGAATTTCAACAGTGAAGAAAATGGAATAAGATCAGTAGCTTCTACAAACGGGACACATGGTAATAAAGCAAATATTATCAATCAGAATTTTACTTCAGGGCCTTTTGACATTACTACAGAGCTATCTCTGGAAGCATCTGCTATTCGTACATCTGCACAGGCAAGCACAAAATCTATTACTGTAGCTGATAAACTGGGCGGACCAGCAAACACAAATGCAATTAAATATATAGTTGTGGTATATAAGCCAGATGGAACTTATCTTGGGCAGGAAGTAGGAGATGCATCCACTCCAAATCAAAAATTGTTTGGAAACCTTAATTTAATTGGAAATCAGGCCTATACTTTTGTCACTTATTCTTTGGGGTCAACAACTCCCCCACCATCTGCTCCTACAACAAATCTTAATGTATCCGAACTTAATTTTAATGGACTTACAGGAAGTGAAGCAGACTCTGACCTAATGTTTGCTATTAATGAAAATGTAATGCTTTCAGGCGGCAATACTCCTTTGGACATACATCTAAAACATAAGTTCACTAAAATTACAATTAGCATTGATAATAGTGATGCTATAGGAACTGTAAAAGGTGGCTATCCCTTAGCAAGTGAAAATGGAACCGGGGCAACGGGTATCATAAATAACTTTCATACAGACTTCAGTATAAGATTTAAAGATGGTGCTAAAATAGGTACTGTCACCGGAACTTCTTCTGGCACTGTTACGGCGAACGGAATTAAAACAACCGGACAGTCCTTCATTATCAATACAGGGGCAGTATCCAATTACACGGGGACAATTACTCTTCCGGAAAATAGTATTGTAATAGGTAAAGACACTAATGCTCAGCCTGTTGTTATTAATATTAATGGATCAGGAACAGGTCTAATGCCCGGATATGCATATACTCTTAAACTAAAATTTAACAGTGATCGTTATGTAAATGGGGCTGGTATAACAAAAATGGAAGGGGAATTTGATGCCTTATATGCCGTAATTGGGGGTTACAAATGGGAACGTTATAATCTTGGTGTAACAAACCGGAATCCAACCTCTAATAATCCTGATCAAACCCCCTCAATTCAAGATCTTCATGGAGGCTATTATCAGTTTGGAAACAAAGAATCTATAGCAGATGCAGCTTCAAAAACCAATTATAAAAATAATAACTGGAATGGCTACCCTGCGCCTAATAATTCATGGGATCCAAACTCAGAAAATAATCCATGCTTTCCCGGTTACAAAGTTCCTACTGAAGCTGAGTTAAAAATACTTTTAAATAATACTTCTCAAAAAATTATAGGAAACGCCACTTCCAATACATATGGAGAAATGAACAATTATTCTGCTGCCGGAGTTTATACCAGTAAAAAAAATCAGAATGTAAAACTTACTATTCCTATAAGTGGTTATGCTGATCTCACTGTTGGAAGCAACTCTGCTCCTTTTCAACCAGGCAATATAAGAGGACGTGCGAATTCAATGCACCTGGGAAGCAGTACTTTTAACTCTGCAACCTCAAAAATATCAATATTACAATACAGCGCCATCAATTATTTTGGAGGGGCATCAGGTCAGGGATCGGGTGCAGCGCAGAAAGTTATTGGGCGGAGTATACGCTGTATTGCAGAATAAAGTCTGAAAATAATATTCCGCCGGAATATAGTAGTGTTCTAAAAAACGTTTTTAATCACTATCATCATTTGTTTGTTTAAAAAACCTGTTAATGGTTTAAGCGGATAATATTATTGTCCGCTTTTTAACAAACAAATCAGCTATAACCATCTGATAGGAGGTTTACACCTTTACATAACATGAATAAAAATGCAAAATAATTGACCTACTTATTACTTAAAAAACATTTAAATCATTTTGTATTATAAAGCTGTTAATGAAGTATGCAAGTGTAGAGTTGGTGCTTAATACTCTGTCATTCTGTTTTAGATATTAACAGTTCTTGCGGGTAATCTGATGATTACCCGCATCTATCCAGATAAATAAATTCAAAACACAAATTTATAGCTCATAACCAATCTTTGTTCGTTTGGTTCTCATAAACAAAATCTCCATAGGGGATTCCAATATGAAGCATCATGTAATGTCCTCAACACAGCTCTATTAAATAACATAAATATGAATGTAAAAATGAAAAAAAAAGGAAAAAGGAAAATGTATATCCCGCCGCAAATGGAAGTAATGTATATCGAAATGGAGGAAGGAATAGCCTCTGGTTCTGCAACCGTAAATCCGGGAGATATACAAAATCCTAATACACCGGATATTGAGGATTGGAATATAGTAAACGGAGGTGAAGGAACAACAGAAATTTAATGATTAAAAAAAGCAAAATGAAAAGAAAAATACTTTTTTTTACTATAAAAAGTGCTTTAGTAGTATTCAATACAGGCATATTTCTTATAGTTACTTCATGTTCATCTCGTGAAAATAGTGAGATAGCACCTGAAGAAACGAATAAAGTTTCGGTTTACATCAATACTTCAATATTTGATGATGAAAATATTATTAGTACATCAATAGCATCAACAGGCAAGACGATTATAAATAATTCATCATCAGAAATTATTGCAAAGGAAAGAATGGTGTATGGAGATGTAATGGATGCCTTGATAAGTATGGAAAAACAAGTACCTGAGCAATCGCATAAAATAAATACAAATGCTTCAACATCAAAATCAGGAGCTATTGCCCAAACAACCACGGCTATGCTTTCCGGTAAACAGTTTGTTGTACGCCTTTTTAATGACAACAATAATAATCGTGGTACACTATATGGCGAATATATTCTTACAGCTGGACAGGCAACTCCTATTCTGGTTGACTCAGGAAAAAATTATCACTGGATTGCATATTCTACAAACGAAAACACATTACCTGCCATTGCCGGAAATGTAATTTCTGCTAATGATATGATCAATAAAGATATTCTATATGATTCCGGAGTATTAGCCAATACTCAAACAGGTAATAATTATCTGGAAATTATTTTTAAACATAAGGCTTCTCGTTTTCATGTTTTAATGAATAGTCAGGGCATGTTTATGCCCATGTCAATGACAAAAGGAACAGGGAATATATCTGTAGGAAACGGAACAGGAGCTGCATTTAAAAGTTTGTTGACAACCCGCTCTTTTGATGTATTGCAGGGTGAATATATTAATACCGCACAACTTGTAAATGAAGTGCCACTGGCAGATACAAACTTCACTAACGCACTGAAAGATGTCTATATGTATAGTTCAGATGAGGTTGCAAACATACCGGCTAATAGCCTTGTTATAAAAATCAGTAACATCCTTTTCAAACCGGATCATATGCCTGGTATAAACACTCGTGATGGACTTTGGGGTTATACAATACCTTTATATTTTGGTATCAATAATAATAGTTTCAATATATCCAGAGGAGAAACTTATGAAATAACAGCAAAATTACTCCAAAGTGGTGTTAAATTTGGCAATACGATATGGGCAAAAGGCCCTCTGACCAATGCTGCTTCAACTGGAGCAAACAATATACTGGCTTACAGAATAACACCCTATAATACTTTAAACAACCATTCCAGTCTTTTCTGGAGATGGAATGAATTAGTTCCGGATGGCAATGGCCCCACTGGATCTGCTCCAGCCAGTTATATAGCAGACAAAGATCCCTGTATGCAGCTATATCCTTCTGGCTTATGGCGCATGCCAACAGCTGCAGAAGCACAGGAAATTGCCAATGCAGACCCTATTTCCACCCAAGGATGGTTACAGCCAGATCCTGGTAATACTCTTACATCATATTTTAATATGAGTTTTACTCCGGACACTGGGGGCTTACAATATTTTTATGGACTCAGATTTCAGTTCATGGGGTATATAGATAGCAATACAGGGCTTCAGGAGAATAAAGCCACTATTAATTCTGGTAATAACGTTATTGAAAACAATGCTGTAAGTACAAGATTCTGGACAAAAGATAATACAGGAACTACTGCAAAAGCTTTTGTCCGTTATGCCAATTTTACAGCTCAGTCAGGACAGAATGTTACTGTAGATATTCCCAACAAAGGGCTTATAACTGATATGAACAAGAAACATTCTCTCAATATAAGGTGTGTAAGAAACTAAAATAATGGTATAATAAAAAGCAGACTTGTAGGTCTGCTTTTTATTATACTTTATCGTTATAGAAAAGTCAAACATACATTTAATTATACGACTCTCTTAAACAGTTCACAAAACACTAAATATCATTATAATACAATTATGTGGTAGTTTTGTGAGGGGGGTAAAACTTGCTATTTCCCTGCTAATTTATAAATATTTGCATGTAAAAATTCAGGCATTAAATTAATGTTGGGATTTGCATACACAAGCTACTCCAAGGCACATTCTGTTATAAAAATTATTTATCAACTTTTTTAGAACTACTATATAGTTCTAAACAGATAGCTATTGCTTAGCTATTAGAAAATGACAAACAAATAATTACATGATGAAAAAAGAAACAGAATTTCTTCCTATTATTAAACAGGACTTCTTATCTCCTGCCTTGATATTTATAACTACTGAAACAAGATCTGGCATAATCGCAAATTTAGCTCAGATAATTCCAATATATTCCTCAGTATTAAGTCTATAAGGTTATATAGATACAATTACATTCCCAAAATCAATAACAAAAAAGGTATCGAAGAAATATCAACATTTCTTCTTGCATTGAAAGTACAGGTACAAGTTTAAACTCTGGTACAATTCATTTATTCTTACTATAATATCTTTACAATATTATTAGCAAATATTACATCATATTCACAAATAAGAATAAATCATATGCTATTTTAACGTTATAGCCCGTAATGAAAACATAATAAATTAGCTTTATCAAACTTGCATATTCAAGTTCGTACACTACAAGCAATTATGTTTCAAAATGCAAAAGCAAATGTTGCTCCTCCTGAACAAAATGGTATTATATGAAATATCTTTATTTTCTCATTATAAGCTTTTTATTTTGTCCTGTCATTAAAAAAAATGATAATACATTATCTCTCTGTACAGAATCCAGGCTTTATAACTTATACACTATTTATGACCAATATTTTACTTCTAATAATATTGAATTAGTGCAAATAGATAATTTGTTGAAAAAAGCTGATGATTATATCCATACAGACTATCCAGCATCATTAATATATGCTGAAAAAGCTTGTGCCATCGCTGAAGAAATCAATAATTCTGAAAAAAAGGCCGAAGCCTATTACTATATCGCCAGATGCTTGATTTTTATTGGTAAATACAAAGAAAGTAAGATCTTTTTAGACAAAGGAATGGATGAAAAATCCGTAAAAAAAAGTATACTCCTAACAATACTGTTTAAACAATTAAAATCAGTCTACTACTCCAAAATGTATATTTTGCCCGAAGGATTAAAAGAAAACATAGAAATTAAAAAATTAATTTCCTCCAAAAGCAGTATCGAGTTAAGGATTATTAATGCAATGAACGAAATGTATATTGGTGATTATTATACCGAAACAGCTAACTATAAACTTGCGCATATTTTCGCTCAAAGCTCAATAGATCTTTATGAAAAGATTCCTGTATCTGAATATTCAAAAACTAAAAGAATTTATAAATACAAAGCCTATGCTTACTTCTATAAATCATGGATCTATCTAAAACAAAACAATCCGGAACCTGCATTATACTACATACAAAAAGCACACAATCAATCAATTATTGATAATTTAGAATATATATCACCTTTTTTAGAAGCATATGGTAATTATTATTATGAGACAAAAAATTATAAAAAAGCCATTAGTTTTTATTTGAAAGCTATTGAAAATAAAAAAAAATTTGGTCATCATGCTGCAGATATAAATATGAAAATATCTAAACTATACGGAATCCTTGAAGATCATGACAAGGAAAAACTATACTTAAAAAGATCTTCTGAACAACGAGTTACCGATGAAAATAAAAGCAGGATAGATGTTCAGGAAGCTTTAAACGGAATAGTAAAAGAGCAGCATAAGGAAAATAAAAAAGTTCAGAATACTAATAATCTGAAAATAGCAAGCATTATTGTAGCAACGTTATTATTGACGGGTTACATCCATATATTTCAAAAGAAAAAGGATTCAAAAGTTCTTCAGGAAAAAACCAAACTACTACATTATAAAAGAATGAAAATAAAAGAAAAGGAGGAGGAAATAGAAAAGCTTCAGAATCAAAGGAACGAATCTTTTGCTGAGGTAATTAATCTGGCTAAAGAAAACTCTCCTGAATTTATCAGCCGTTTTAAAGAAGTTTATCCAATAGTATATGAAAAGATATTAAAGATCAACCCAAAGATTAAGACTTCTGAATTAACATTCTTTGCCTATTTATATTTTGGGTTTTCTACAAAAGATATTGCAACATATACCTGCGTAACAGTCCATGCAGTTGAAGTAAGAAAGAACAGATTTCGCAAAAAATATAACATCCCGTCCAACATAGATCTGAATAACTGGATTGAAAGACTAGAGTAAAACTATTTAACCTCGGACTACCACCCTTCTTATACAAAATTCTTTATCCTAATAATTAGAATATCAGGTAAATTAAATAACAAAGAGATCCGAATGTAAAATCCGGATCTCTTTATTATATCATTCATTTAATTAAATCAGAATAAATCGACAGCAGTAATACTCTTATCGTGTTTGGTATAGTCCACTGGTCTTTTTGCAAAGAAATCGTCCATAGCATTGGCGAATACTTCTTCTTCAAACCAGATCATTGGTTTGTATTGTTCAGAAGTAATATTATATCGGGTTGCCATATTAATCTTTTTCAGACTGTCATCTACTCTGTACTTCATAAAGTTCAGCAAATCATTCTTTGAAAACACAGTCAATTCGCCTTGTTCAAAAATCCAGTCAAGAATTTCACCCTCCAGCATTACCGAATCGTCTACCAATTTATAAATATCTTCGATATCAGAATCGGTTAACAGATCTGGCTGCTCTTCCCTTATTTTATTAATCAGGAATATTCCTGCGTTTGCATGTACCTGTTCATCCACAGATGTCCATGCAATAATATTGGAAACATTTTTCAAATGTCCTCTAAACCTTGTGAAAGATAAAATAATAGCAAACTGTGAGAATAGTGATACATTCTCGATCAGAATACTAAATAGAAGGAGTGCAGACACATATTCCTTAGGCGTTGTAGAATTAGCATGTTTCAGAACACCTGACAAAAAATCAATGCGTTTTTTTATTACCGGTACTTTTACCAGATCCAAAAAATTATCATTATACCCCAGCACCTCCAATAATCGGGAATAAGCTTCGGAATGTCTAAATTCACATTCTGCAAAAGTTGCTCCAAGGCCATTTAGCTCAGGCTTCGGCAGGTGGTTGTAGAGATTTCCCCAAAAAGTTTTAACCGAAACCTCTATCTGAGCAATTGCTAAAAGTGCATTTTTTACTGCATTTTTCTCATGTGGTTCTAGCTGAGAATGGAAGTCTTGAATATCAGCCGTAAAATCGACTTCGGAATGCACCCAGTACGATTTATTGATGGCTTCAATAAACTGAAGTACTTCAGGATAATCAAATGGTTTATAGCTTACTTTCTTGTCAAAAATTCCCATATAAATATATTTTAAAAATGAATAAATTCTGTTTTGGTAATCGGATCAGAATACACCTTTACTTTGGATTATTATTGCAACAATCAGTATTCTGTTCTGTATGTGTTTTACAAAATTCGAAAAAAACACCCTCTGCAAAAAGGAACTTTTCACAGCCCGACTTATGAAGTTATCCACAAACATCAAGAATATATCACGAACCCAACTTTAATACATTTTATATCGGGAAAGCCTAAAGAAATGTCATCCAGCTGTTAAACGAAAAACAACAACTACCTGCTAACAAAAGCACTAAAACATAAACAACAAGGCTATAAAAAAGATTTAATGGAGATTTTAGATATTTTTAAGTACTATTATGGGGTTCTGAAAACTATAATTTGTCCTGTAAAAAATATGAACTCAGTTTCAAAACAGGCAAAGGCTTATAGAGATATCCGTAAATTATTTTCTACTGCCATTTTTTTCTTAGTCAGTATATATCCTAAAAGCTATATTTAGTGAAAACGCCTATATTTTCCAGCGTTTTTTTAGAGTTATTCCATTGATCTAAATTAATGGCAACACCGTAACTCAGCTTTTTTTGTTTCAGTCCCAGCCGAAAGAACTGCAGCCCTCTCTGATAACCATCAAAGTTAAGATTGGCAATAGCTAAAACATTAAAGTAGGCCTGTAAATCATCATTCAGGTAAGGTGCATATTCTGCGGAAATTGATTGTTCCAGGGTAAATCCTTTTTGGTAAGTGGCTCCCACAGAATAGGAAAATGAATAAGTTGGCTTTGCAATCCGGTACTGAGCAAAGGCTGTAAAAAATGCTCCCGGATTTTTCATCCCAAATCCCGCATGAAATGAAATTTTCTTCGTCAGATTATAGGATACTGTATTTCTGATAAAAAATATATTTTCCTTGTCTTTGGTATATTCTGTATCGAACAGAGTGAGATTATTGATTTTTAGTTTATCATTAAACTGATAGCTTACATTATGCAGATAAGTGTATGACCGATGCCCTAAAACAATATCGGGTGTATATGTTAATTGCTGTGCTTTTATCTGAAATAGAGGCAATGCAAATACTGCTATTGCCATGTGTTTAATCGTCATTATTTTGCTCTCTTTATTTACAGGAGCAAAACTAGATTGAACATAAACGATAAAAATTAAGATATCTTAAGAACGGTCTGCAATATGTTTTTTACGTAATGCGCTTAGATATTCTATCGTAATTCCAAGATAAGATGCTATCATATATTGTGGAAAACGCTGCTCTATATCCGGATAACTGTTTACAAATGTCCGATATCGGGTATAAGCATCGAACCTCATATTTTCAAAAGTTCTTTCCTGTAGAATAAGATAAGCACCTTGCATTTTCAATCTCCAGAATTCCGATATTTTAGGAACTTCTTTATATAACAATTCAAGATTATTCTTATGAATTTGAACAAGTGTAGTATTTTCAACTGCCTGAATATACATTCGAGAGGCACTTTCACTCAGATAACTGTACAAATCATTAATCCACCAGTTTTCAATTCCGAGTTGTGCCGTATGCTCACGCCCATCTTCATCTGTATAGTAAGAATGCAGGCTCCCTTTTGCAATAAAGCGCATATGTCTGGAAACCTGTCCCGGCTGGATCAGATAATCCTTTTTATCCAGTTCTTTTATTTCCAATTTGGGGATAATAGCATTAATATCCGTTTCATCCAGAGGAACAATCTCTTTAAAATGTGCTATTAACTGTCCAATAATTTTATCCATTCAGAAGGTTCACAAAATTAAAAGAGTAAATTTAAGTAAATATTGTAGCCTATAGCTAAAAGCATTTAACAACCCATCATTATTACGTTTCAGAATAATTCATAAAAAATAAAAGATCATTTTTCAGATTTGCTATTCCTTACATTTACATACGAATGCCCAGGTCTTGCTGCACTTCAAGAACTCTTCGGAAAACGCATTGATCTCCCGAAGATTTCTCCAATATGTCAGCAAATTATTTCACCATATTTGCTTGTATTTCCTTATATATTTTCAGTGTTACGGGTGTATCTACTCCTAATTCTTTACCATAATTAATAACCGCTCCGCCAAATAATTCCAGTTCATTACTTCCTTTATCTGAATGAACATCAAGTTGTAAAGAAGTAGGTGTCTCCGGAGGGAATCCAGCTGCCTTTTCCATGGTTTCAGCAATAATATCTTCTGGCAAATAAATACTTTTAGCCTTGGCAATCAGTTTTACTTCTTCCATGATTTCTACTGCTTGCTGATTCTGCTCTTTATTAGTGCAAACTGATCCGATTGAAGAATTATGCAGAGCTGTGACAAGTCCAAAACTGGCAATGAAAATAAATTTCTCCCAAATGTCTGTCAGTGGATTATCTTTAAAATTGTAATTAATATTACTTTCCTCCAATAGACTAATTATCCAGTCAATATCTGCAGATAAATACTGAGGATCACGTCCAAAAATAAGAGTACCGGATTTACCTTTATGCTCTACAATTCCTTTTTCTCTAATGTGCGACGCTACGTAAACACAAGATGGCAAAATCACGTGATCCGGAATAATCTTTCGTATTCTGTCATATATATCCGCACCATTCATCATAGGAAACAGAATAGTATCTGGTGTAATTACCTGAATAAGCTGCTGACAAATATTTTCCAGATCATATTCTTTTACACAAATAAAAATCAGATCCGGTTTTTTGATATCAGCGATATTCTCCAATACAACATTTGATATGGTAACAGCATTATCATGCTCAGGAGAAAGTAATGTAAGACCTTTTTCTTTTACAACATCATATGTTGCTCCTCTGGCGACAAACGTTATTTCATGTTTTTCTGTTGTTTCATTTACCTGGTTCATTTTAAAACCAAAGTAGCCTCCAACACCGCCCAAACCTATTACAACAATATTTTTCTTGCTCATATTTTTTTGATAAATATCTGTATTAAGTAGCATACAATTACTTGACAAATGCAAAGAAATTACTGGCTACACTCTTTCCCGCCTGATCCGGCTTAACGAACTATCTTTAATTCCCAGATAAGAAGCAATAATTTTCAACGGAACATGCTGAAATACATTAGGTTTCTGCTCTAATAAATTCATATATCTGGTTTTTGCTTTCTGACTGGACATGGCAATAAGCCTGTCATTAATAGCATAATAATTAATCACAAACAAAAGCCTGCTAAACTCTCTGAATTCGGGAATATTATGAAAATTAGATTGTACATTTTCTAATCCCGTTTCCCAGAAGCTACATGGTGTCACTGTCTGGTATACTTCTTTTGTAGGTTGTTGTCTGAAAAATGATAAAAAATCGTTGACAAAGCAAGGTGCCTCATATATATTCGTGGTAACTTCTTCATTATCCTCATTCAGGATATAAGAGCGTACATAACCCTTCTCCAGAAAATAAGTCTTGGTACTGATGCTGTCTTTGTCCAATAAAATTAAATTTTTGTCCAGCTCGAAATGATTGAAAGTTTCTGTTATCTTCTCGACAACTTCTTTTTTTATAGTGAACAATGAATGGAAATAATCATTGATAACCGATTTACTCATAAATTTCAAATAAATAAAAATAGTTTGGATAAAAATACCTTTAGGAATACATCAGAGAAACTTTGCCAGCTCTTTTATACCTTCTTCCAGTTGTTCTTCCGAAACCGCTCCGTAGCTTAGGCGTATACCTCTGTCATGTGGTTCCTGTTGATAATGATCCAATGCTACAATACGAATACCTTTCTTTTTCAGTACTTCCGAAACCGTATCCCAGTCGACTTGTTTTTTGGGCATTATCCAGAATGCCAACCCTCCTTCCGGAATGTGATAGTCTGCTTTACTTTTCAGGTGCTTTTCAAGCAATTCGGCTGCGAAATCTCTTTTCGCTTTATAAAAATGGGTTGCCTTTTTCAAATGGCGCTTAATTGTACCATCATTAATCAATTGCAATACAGCCTGCTCCATAATCGCATCTCCTTGTACATCTATGATTTTCCTCAGAGTTCCCACCCGCTCCAGAAGTTCTTTATTATTACTAATCAAATAGCCTATTCTTAATGCCGGCGCAACAACCTTACTCATTGTCCCTATATATACATAGTTTTTGAGTTCTGTATAACTGGACAAAGGTAAAACTGGCCGATAGCCAAAGTGGAATTCATTATCATAATCGTCTTCGATAATACTAAATCCAAATTCATTGGAAAGATGTATCAGTTCCAGCCTTCTTTGCAAGCTTAGCGTTACTGTTGTAGGATACTGATGATGCGGAGTAGTATAAACTGCCTTAATCTTCTTACCAGACCGCAGATGCATTGCTACCTCATCGGTAATAAGTCCGTCTTTATCCACATTAACAGGCAATATTCTGGCCCCCGCACTTTCAAAAGCTTTCCATGCCGGCTTATATCCAGGTTCTTCAACAATTACATAATCTCCTTTTTCAAATAATGAATGCGCAGTAAGATACATCGCCATCTGACTCCCCCGTGTAATACATACTTCATGCTCACTAGCCTGCATGCCACGCTGGTGATTAGCCATTTGTACAATAGCCTTCCGAAATTCAGCATCCCCGAACTCATCTCCATAGCCCATCATTTGCCATCTTCCCTTTCTGCTAAAAATCTGTCTGTAGGCTCTTGCTAATTCTGCAACAGGAGCAATTTTACTATCCGGATGCCCGTCATCAAAATTAATTCTGAAGATACTTTTTTCATTTTTCTCAATTACAGAATCATGTTTTGGCTTCGTTGTCTTAGATAAAACAGGGAGAATATCCGACACAAAGGTTCCCCGGCGCTCTTTAGCAACCAGCCATTCTTCATTTAACAGAACATTCAAGGCTTCTACTACTGTATTCCGATTTACTTTCAGATCCTGTGCCAGTTTACGACTGCCTGGCAAAGCCGTTCCCTGCTTCAGCCTTCCGGATTGTATATCTTCTATTATAGCATCAGCAATCTGAAGATATATTGCTTTATCAGACTGATGATCTAATTGTATTTCTAATTTCCACGGTCTCAACATCTGGACTATCTTATTTTATAAAAACTGTATCATTTCAATAGTCCAAATCTACAATACTTTTGTTAAGCAATAATGCAAAACACAATTAATATTATCAATCATGTCAAAATCAGAAGAAACAAAACAATTCAGCTCCAAAGACTTTCATCAGACTTTTGCAAGACCAGTCTATGTAAAGCCAACGCATGTTATCCACAAGAATGTGGAAAATGAAGGTGTCCATAATCAGTTTTCCACAGAAAGAAAACACCCTGTATTTTTTGTAGACCTTCCCAGTAAAAACGTAAGCATGACTATTGGTGGTTTACTACCCGGACAATTGACCAATCGTCATCGCCATACTTATGAAACTGTACTTTATGTAATAGAAGGAAAAGGATGGACCGAAATAGAAGACGAGCGTGTGGAATGGGAAGCAGGAGATGCGGTCTATATCCCATCATGGGCGTGGCACAGACACCAAAATACGAGTGATACAGAATCTGCAAAGTACATTGCTTGTGAAAACGCTCCACAACTACAAAATCTGGGCGTAGCCCTTCGTGAGGAAGAAGGAAGAGATTTATAATCCACATAAAAAAAACGAAATGAAAAATACTTTATTCAAAGGTGTTATAGCTTACCCTATAACTCCGTTTGACGAAAATGAAAAGGTGAATATTCCGTTATTCAGAAAATTAACCGAACGCCTTGTAACATCAGGAACTCATGCTATTGCGCCATTAGGAAGTACAGGAGTATTACCTTATTTGTCCGATGAAGAGAAAGAAGCCGTAACTGAAGCCACTATTCAGCAGGTTGCCGGACGTGTTCCTACCTTGGTCGGTGTATCTAACCTGACAACAGAGAAAACTGTATATCATGCACAATTTGCAGAAAAATCCGGAGCTACGGCAGTAATGATTATCCCTATGAGCTACTGGAAACTCACTGATGACGAAATTGTAGAACATTACGATGCTGTGGCCTCTAAGATATCTATTCCTATTATGGCTTATAATAATCCTGCTACAAGCGGTGTGGACATGTCTCCTGCTTTATTAAAGCGATTACTGGAAATCCCGAACGTTACCATGATTAAAGAAAGTACGGGGGATGTACAACGCATGCATTATTTAAGAAAAGAACTGGGCGAGGAAGTTGCTTTTTATAATGGTTCCAATCCTCTAGCCCTGGCTGCATTTTCTGCAGGCGCCAACGGTTGGTGTACAGCTGCTCCAAATCTTATCCCCGAACTGAATGTAGAATTGTATAATGCTATACAAAATAATGATCTGAAAAGTGCTCAGCAACTCTTCTATCAACAGCTGGATTTACTGAAGTTTATAGTAGCTAAAGGTTTACCTAGAGCTATTAAAGCCGGACTTCATATTCTGGGCGAAGACGGCGGAACCCTGAGAAGTCCGCTAAAGCCTTTGACAGAAGCAGAAACAGAGGAACTTAGACTTATTCTTTCCCGTATCCAGACTCCTGTTACAACTGCTGAAAAAGCCTTATAGAAAGCACTTTTCGCCTTTTATCATTTTTTAAGAAGCGCTAAACTATTCTTAAAAGTGTTAATTTACAGTTAAACAGCGGGTTAAGCGCATACAGGTAATGAAAATTCTTTGTAGGTTCGCAGTACTAACATTAAAACAATAGTACAATGAAAAACACGTTAATGGCATTATCACTAGTTCTTGGACTAGGTTATGCAACTGCACAACAAACAACTCCAGCACAGAAGAAGTCTGAACCTGCTAAAAAGGAAATGAAAGGACATGAAACTGCTAAAAAGGTTGAGAAAAAGGCTGAAAAAACAGCTCCTGTGAAGCAGGAAAAAGCTCCCGTAAAGAAGTAAGAACAGTTTAATTAATGATAAGTCCCGGAATATCCGGGACTTATTCTTTATAAATATTATCGGTAGATCTGTAAACTAACCCAACCACCGGGTTTAAAGTTGATTACCGTTTTGTCAGTATTCAGAACCTCTGCTTTTGCATTTTTGTTTTCCACAAGTTGTATTTTTCCATTAGGCAGCTTTACATTCAATACTCCACCCTTTTCAGAAAATAACTTCACAGTAATAAGCTTTTCGTTCTCGATTTTGCCACTTACTAACACTGCACCTTCCGCACGCAGATTAGTAAAACTCACATTTTTCCAGTCTTTGGGGATTGCCGGAAAAACTTCTATATATCCCTGTCGGCTCTGTAATAATAATTCGTGTACTCCCTGAGCAAATGCAAAATTCCCTTCCAATGTAAACGGACGGTACGTAAATCCGGAATATTGTCCTCCTTTCTGGTCTCCATTCAGGTGAAAACTATTTGGTGAGCAAAAGTTAGAGGCAAATATCTGTAATTGCTCTACTGCTTTTTCTGCCTGATAGGCCCGTGCATACAATGTAGACATCCATGTAAAAGAATAACCTACCCAGGCACGGGTTCCCAGCTTTTCGATATGCTGAATGGACTTATCTACAATTTCTTTGTCCTTAGGCTGATTTACGTCCAGCAATGCTAAAGGATAAACAGCCATATAAGGAGAGAAATGTCTGTGAGATGATTCCATACTCTGTCCGGGAGCTACTGTAAGTCCTGTTTCATTTACATTATAATCAGGCAGTTCCCCTAATATTTTTTTCCAATGCATAGTTTCATCCTCTTTACCGGAAGCTTTCGCTATTTCCGAAGCTGCTGAAAACAGGAACCGCGCTAATGAAAGGTCATAATTGGTCCAGTCTTTAAACCAGGCATTAACAGAATTATCATTATACTCCGGACTAGAACTTAGCGGTAATTTTCTCACACCATCTTTCAGACGGGTAATATTCTCCATATAAACAGCTGCATCATGAACATAGGGATAAGCTTTTTGCTGAAGAAAACGATCGTCCATAGAATATTTCCACTGCCAGTAAAAATACTGAGCACACCACGCACTTACCGTAGGAGAAAGCGAGTACTGAATCCATCCCCCCATAGGATCACCGTTTAGTGTAACAACTCCCGGAACGTTCAGCCCGTCTACGCCGAAATACTGTTTGGTATACTGTAAGCTCACCGGTCTTATCTTCCATAACCAGTCTGTAAAAGATACTGCTTCCTGCAAATGATTTCCTGTATAAGCTGGCCAATAACTAAGCTGAGTATTCAAATCATTATGAAAATCGCCTTTCCATGGTGGCAAACTTCCGTTGTCCGCTGTCCAAACCGCCTGTAATGTAATCGCCGGTGCTCCCTTACGACTTACACTTCCCAGTTTGTATAATTCCAGATAATATTGTTTTTCAATCAATTCATCCGGAAGTTTTACCGAAGATTTACTCCAGAAATCCTGCCACCATTTCACATGGCTTTTCCATTCACCGGAATTCGTTATTGATTGCTGAGGTATAGAAAGTATAGCAGGCTGGTTATCGGAAATTGTCCAACTCCCTGCCAGTTTATCTTTTCCTATTTTCTTCCATTTTACCAAAACTTCAAAAAATCTACCATTATAAGTAGGCTGATGATAGCGCATGGTATGCTCTTCTTCCTTAACATCTCCCTTAACATCTCCCTTAGCATAGCCCAACTTCCCAAGACCTTCACCCGCATGGCTATTGTCACTCTCAGCTGTAGCACCTGAATTATAATTATGTACATTCAGTTTTGGTAACAGATCATTCATTAGGTTTTCATCAGTAATATGATCAAAACTAAAATATCCTGCCTGCTGGGTTGCGTGTATATAACTCTGGAAAACTACTCCGGAACTAAATTTCACACTATGCAATGCCGTTGCAATCTCCAATTGATTTGAGATCACTGTTCCTAAATTTTTTATATCAAATTGTAAAGCTGCTGCAGGTAATTTTGTGGGATATGGCGTATTATCATAAGGCCAGTCCCCTACCTGCTGAACAGGTTTATAATCATTCTTCAGAACCTGCTGTTCAACCCACTTAAAATTTAGCTTGGAAATATCCAAAGCCTTTCGTTCATCCCACAAGTCAGCTCTGTCCAGAGAAAGCCTTAGTTTTCCGTTTTTCTCCCAAGCCAGAGACCCCAACATTCCATTTCCTAAAGGGATACCTTCGTCCCAACGAGTTGCCAGTTTTGTGAACTCAAGCTTATGCTGAGGTGAAGACTGAGCTCTGAGATTCGGAACTATAAAAAAAATAAAAATGAGGGTACTAAACAGAAAAAGACTCTTTTCTATGGTTACAGAAAGCAATATTCTGCCACCGGAATCGGAGGGCGGTTTTCGCATGGTTAATAATGGTATAAAAGTTTTTACTAAACTATGAAATTATTTTAGCGAATCAGTATTAAAACACCAAATAAAAAAACATAAAGTCCTGTAAATTAATTTTTTAAATTATATTTACAAAAAAACAATATAACCAACCATGAAAAACACACTAACCTTATTATTATTTTGTCTGCTGGGGATTTTATTTCCCTACGCCCAGACAAAAGTGTATGTTTCCTCCGGCGGAAGCGATAATAACCCCGGAACTTTAGCAAAACCTTTCAAAACCCCGGAACGTGCTGTACAGGAAATTGAAAAAGCAAATGGAAAAGCGCTTATTATTTATTTAAGAAAAGGTATTTATTATCTTCAGAAGCCCATTGTACTGGATAATAAAATACTAAAAACAAAGTCTCTTTTAATAAGTTCTTATCCCGGAGAGCAGGCTTTTATAAGTGCCGGACAATTACTAAAGACCGACTGGAAACCTTATAAGAATGGTATTTATGTTACCACTATTCCACAAGGCATAAACTTTGAAAGACTTTATGCTGATGAAAAACTACAAATACTGGCTCGCTATCCCAACTTTGACCCCAATGCCAAGATATTCAACGGAACCTCAGCAGATGCTATAGCTCCAGAACGTGTACAGCAATGGAAAAATCCTGCAGGAGGTTATGTACATGGGCTTCATTCCGGAGAATGGGGTGGATTTCATTATCGTATAACCGGTGTTGATGAAAAAGGCAACCTAAAACTGGAAGGCGGCTGGCAAAATAACCGGCCTTCACCTTTGCACAAACAATTCCGTTTTGTGGAAAATATCTTCGAAGAACTAAATGCTCCCGGTGAATGGTTCGCCGATAAAGAAAAAGGATTGCTCTATTATTATCCACCAAAAGGAATAAATCTTTCTCAAACCAACATAACAGTTTCCCGATTAAAAATCAGCATCGAGATAAAAGGCACAGAAGGTTCACCACTATCGGGTATAGAAATAAAGAACATTGGCTTCTTGCATAACGAACGAAGCTTTATGGACACCAAAGAGCCTCTTTTGCGAAGCGACTGGACCATCTACAGAGGCGGAGTTATATACATGGAAAATACCCGAAATATAAAAGTAGCCGACTGTCAGTTTACAGATGTAGGTGGCAATGCTATTATACTAAGCGGGTATAATAAAAACAACACCATCAGTGGCAACCATATTAGCGGAGCCGGCGCCAGCGGAATTGCCTTTGTAGGAGAAACAGACGCTGTACACTCTCCATCTTTCCGATACGAGGATTATGTACCTTACGGACAATTGGATAGGACGCCTGGCCCTAAGTCTAATCGTTATCCACAGCAGTGTATTGCAGAAAATAACCTTATTCATGATATAGGTAGGATTGAAAAACAAGCTACCGGTATACAAATTGATATTGCGGCTAATATTACAGTAAGACATAACAGTATATACAATACACCAAGGGCTGGTATTAATATTGGAGATGGCGCTTTTGGCGGGCATATTCTGGAATTCAATGACGTCTTCAATACAGTATTGGAAACCGGAGATCATGGCGCGTTTAATTCCTGGGGAAGAGATCGCTTCTGGAGCCCTGACAGAAAATATATGGACAGCATTACCAGTGCTCACCCAGACTTGATCTTACTGGATGCCATCCAAACCACTGTGATCCGCAACAACAGATTCCGCTGTGATCATGGCTGGGATATCGATTTGGATGACGGGTCTTCCAATTACCATATTTACAACAATGTGATGCTGAATGGCGGGCTCAAATTCCGCGAAGGTTTTAAGCGTAAAGCAGAGAACAACATTATGATTAACAATAGTTTTCATCCGCATGTATGGTTTAAAAACAGTGATGATTATTTTACTCATAATATTGTGATGACACCTTACGCTCCAATTGGAATGAATGATTGGGGCAAAAATATAGACCTTAACCTTTTCCCGGACACAAAAGCTTTACAAGCTGCGCAAAAAAATGGTACCGACCAACATAGTATCTCGGGAAATCCTGATTTTATCAATCCTCAGATTGGCGATTACAGAGTAAAGGATAATTCCCCAGCTCTGCGTATAGGTTTTAAAAATTTCCCAATGGATCAATTTGGTGTACAGATTCCACGATTAAAGCAAATCGCTGCCAAGCCAGAATTGCCAAAACTGATAAGCAGTACTGAAAATAATAAAAGTATAGCAAGCATTGATTTTCTAAATGCAACAATAAAGTCGGTAGAAGGTCTTGGTGAAAGATCTGCTTTTGGTCTGCCCGATGAAAACGGCGGAATTATTGTAAAACTGGATGCCAATAGCCCGTTAAAAAAAGCAGGATTACAGGAAAAAGATGTCATAAGAATGATGGACGGCACCGAAATAAAAAAAGCCAGTGATTTGATGAACGTCTATCAGGCTTCTAAATGGAAAGGGCAAGTAAAAGTAGAGGCAATGCGCAATCAGCAAACACTACAAGTCAATCTGTTATTGAAATAAGAAAGCACTACTTAACTTTTTGAAAAATAAAATGGCCGGATATTTATTCCGGCCATTATTTTTATTACAATTCTTTAGTCTTACAGTTCGATGAAGAGAACTGCCCACGTTGAATGCAAGCGCTCAAGCTTTCACACCAGATTAGAGTGCTGCATCCGCAGTCATACGGCATTCCTTCTCCCGGTGCTTTATCCACTGTTATAATTTCTCCATGACAAAGACCTGTAAAAGCTCCGCCTTGAATTTCTTTAAGATTGTTTCTTGAAAGTTTTTTTAGATTTTTCATAGTGTTTTATTTTATTTGGTGTTATTTTATTCTGTGAATTGATTGTTTTGCTCTTTAAACTGGACGAGCTTTATCTAACTGGCTTCTAAAAATAAAAACCGACTCAAAAATATTGAGTCAGTTTTTTTTCTACAGACCAGTTTCGCATTGTGACTTAGGAACCTGATTTGAGTGAACACAAGCTCCCATTCCCGGGCACCATCTCAGTCCTCTGCATCCACAATCATATGGCATACCAGGCTCTGGTTGCTGATCTCCGGGAACCCAATGAGCTTCGCAACCACCTATACCACTTCCGCCACCACCAATAATGGCGCCGCCATGAATTTCTTTAAGGTTTGTTCTTGAAAGTTTTTTTAGATTTTTCATAATGTTCTATTTTATTTGGTGTTTTATTGGTTATTTGTTCCCGGATCCATCCATGCACAAGTAGGTTGCATTTTGTTCGGGCATAATTGATCGCATGGAGTTGGAACTTGCTCTCCTTTTACATAGCAAACTCCCCATCCATCAGGTAAAGGCTCTCCTCCTCCGATAATAGCTTTAAGCTCTGTTCTTTTAATTTTTTTAAGATTGTTCATAATGTTTTATTTTATTTGGTGTTTTATTAATTATTTGCTCCCGAGTTTACCATGCACAAAAAGGCTGTGTTCTGTCCGGACATAATTGATTGCACGGAGTAGAAACAGGTTCTCCATCTATAAAGCAAACTCCCCAACCCTCTGGTAAATACTCCCCTCCTCCGGTAATAGCTTTAAGCTCTGTTCTCTTAATTTTCTTAAGGTTTTTCATAATTTTTTATTTGGTATTTTATTGATTAACAAGTGTGAATGGCAGTTTAACAAGATCTATAACATTTTCACCCTGCTTGTTCTTTCCTGCCGTCCATTTTGTTGTTCCGATTTTTTTTGCTGCATTTTCAACTTCCTTATTAAAAACTTCGTTCTCTCCGTATGTGGAAATATTTAATATCGTCCCATCATCATTAATCTTAATGATAATCTTAGTCTCAAGCTTCTTGGGTTGCCCCTTCAGAGGTTCTTTATTTATATTTTTTTCCACAAGCTGGAGAAAAGCTCTGTTTCCTTTAGGGTACTGAGCCGGAAAACTATTTACTGGCGGTGGCGGTACAGAAGGATCCTGAGGCTGTCTTGCTTCCATTTTATTTTTCACATTCATTTCACTCTGCTTTTTAGCATTCTGAGCAAAACAAAAGTTGGCAACAAATAATAAGAAAAAGGGTACTATTTTTTCCATTTACACACACAAATACTATTATAGCTATAAATCAACATATAATATTTTCCCAAATATGTGAATTATTCTTGAGATAAAAAATGTATATTAGTTTTATTTTTAATTAACTAATGTTTTACACAACTATTTAAACATATGATTAATACAAGCCTTATAATATATAAATAAGATGAAATTAAACACCAAATTGCGAAAATTAAGAAATTCCAAAAAGTTAAGCCAGGTAGAACTGGCCGAGGCTTTACAAATATCACAAACAGCTTATAACAAATGGGAATCCGGTGCAACAAAGCCTTCATTGGATAATATTCTGAAGCTGTCACAGTTTTACAATATCTATATTGAGGAACTTATAGACGAAAGCCCCCTCCGCACAGCTGACACTTTAGAAAAAGAAATCAGAATAACGGAAGGGGCTATTTCGGCAATTATCCAGAATCAGAACGAACTAATCGGACTTATCAGGCAGCAGAATGAATTACTTATCCTACTTTCAAAAGCCTTAAATTAATATTTCAGGTTTGCTTTTTCTGCAATCTCCTGAGTATTTTTAACAGGAACTACTGTAAAGCCCCATTTATAATTTTTGTCAGACGGAATACTGTATTCCGGAAGAGGTTTAGCTCCCCAGCTATTATAACCAGCAACCCCCATCTGTTTCATATCCACACATACTTCTACGAAATTTCTTGGTGCAATATCGTTTATATGGGTCTGACGCGGACGCATATCTTTAGCTTTTTCATCAGAATTAGCAGCACGTTCTTCTGAACTAAAGTTATTGAATTGGTAAGGTCTGTTTTTAGCTTCTTCGGAATCAAAATCTTCTACAGAGTTTCTTAAAGCATTAAAACCTACTGTATCATCAGCAATAATTAACAATCCAGTATTCTTGGTATCTGTAAGAGAGAACCAGCGGTTAAATGTTCTATGACCATTTTCCTGCGGACGCACATAAGGGAAATACATATCCTCTGCTGTTGTATTATAAATACCTATTCTGGCTCCGGACTGACGATCTGTATAGTTCTCCACAGGACCATTCCCATAGTACTGAACTTTATTCATAGACTGTGGTAATCTGAAGCGTACCCCAATTCTCGGTACTTCCAGTTTAGACGAATTCTCTCTGGCTTTTTTCATTTCCGGAGTAAAGGTTGCCATTTGTGTAGCTTCCGAAGCTTCTACATTATTCGCCTCCATAGAAGTGGAGGTAAACTCCGCATTTACTTTCATCACACCATCCGGATAAATTTTATACTGTACCTTATACAGATTTCCGGCAGGCAACAAATAAGTTGCATTTAGCAGTGCATGATCATTTTCCTTTACAGCATTAACTTCCGTTACCTTAAAGTCTTTACTCGATTGTTTCCAGATCTGAAGACGTTTCGGCATCGAGCTTCCATAATCATTATCATTCGGGCCTCTCCAAAAGTTAGGCTGAATTCCGAATCCATCCTGAAAATATTCTTTACCATTAACCTTATAAGAGCTTACAATACCTTTTGCTTTATCAAAAGTCAGCACAGCTTTCCCTGCGGTTATAATCGTTATATTTCCTTTTTGGTCCGTTTTTATATTCTGTGATGCAGTTACCGGTCTGTAAGATTCTTTTACAATTTCAGAAGGCAGTCTGAATTGCCCATGTGCAATATTAAAGTTATTAGGAACTAGCGTTGTTGCTTTCGCGGTATATACATCAAAATTCACAAAATATTCCTTCCCTTGTTTCAGTAGGTTTACCGGAATCTGTATATCCATACTTTGCTGTGCTCCCAGATTCATCGGAACTATCTTTTCAGCTACAATTTTACCATTTTCAATAACATTATATTTCAGGACATAATCCTGGGTATTTGTAAAATAGAAACGATTTTTCACACTGAACAATCCTTTGGAAAGATCTTTTGCCTCAAAACCAAAATCCTGGTGAACGTACTTTACTTCCTGCATTGCCGGATGAGGAGTTCTATCCGGATTTACAATACCATTAATCAGGAAGTTTCCGTCGCTGGCCATATCTTTTCCGAAATCACCGCCATAAGCCCAGAACATTTTTCCGTTTTTATCTTTCTGTGCAATACCCTGATCTACCCAGTCCCAGATGTAACCTCCCTGAAGATTTGGGTATTTGTAAATTGCCTGCCATTGCAAATCCAGATTACCACTGGAGTTACCCATTGCATGCGAATACTCTGAAGGAATCACCGGACGGTCAGATCCTTCTTTCCCGGTTTTCTCCAACCAGGCTGCACTTGGATATTGTGGCACATACATATCCGAGTTATAGCCCCAGATTGCTCTTTCATAATTTACCGGACGGTTCATAAAATCTTTCTCCCGCTCTTTCAGCCATCTGTAGGTCACATCGAAATTCACTCCGTTTCCGGCCTCATTTCCTAATGACCAAAAGCTTACTGAAGGGTGATTTTTATTGCGTTCGAACATATTAATAGTTCTGTCCAGATGGGCATTCTGCCATTCCGGGTGCTTAGCCAGTGATTCTTTCCCATAGTACATTCCGTGGCTTTCAATATTAGCTTCATCATATACGTAAAGACCTAATTCATCACACAATTCATAAAACTTTCGGGATTGTGGATAATGGGCTAAACGGACAGAGTTGAGGTTATTTTGCTTCATCAATGTGAAATCCTTCAGCATAATATCTTCTGTCACATAATGCCCGGTCGCCGGATTATGTTCGTGAATATTAACACCTTTAAATTTTATAGGTTGTCCATTCACCAGAAACAAGCGGTCTTTTCTACCATTACCTTCTACTTCCTTTATTCCAAATTTTCTGAATCCTACGGTAAACGGAATTACTTCGGTTTGTGTACTCCCTTGGTTTTGTACCGTCATTACCAGTTTATACAGGTTTGGAGACTCTGAAGTCCATGTTGAAATACCCGGAATTTTTATTTCAGGGAATTTATAATCGTTCTCTCCTCTTCCTTTTACACTTACTATTGCCGAAGCCGAAGCGATAACCTTACCTTTAGCATCAAGCAGTTCATACCCCAACACAGGACTTGCCGGCTTAATCGGTGTATAGTTAGCCTTCTCTATAAGATCCCCATTTCCGTAATTCGCTACAGACATTTCCAACTGGAAGATTCCGTTCTTATAAGTATCATCTAAAGTAGACTTCACTCTGAAATCACGTAAAGACACATTCGGTTGAGACCACAGGTAAACATCTCTTTCAATACCACTCATTCTCCAGAAATCCTGCGATTCCAGATAAGAACCGGTGCTCCATCTGAATATTTTAACGGCAAGTTTATTAATACCGGGCTTTACATATTCGTTAATTCTGAACTCTGCCGGATTTTTAGAATCCTCACTATAGCCTACTTCTTTACCATTGATATAAACATAAGTCCCGGACTTTGCACCACCAATATTCAGAAAAATAGTCCTGTCTTTCAGCCATTCTGCAGGAATATCAATATCTCTACGGTAAACTCCTACAGGGTTTTCTTCCGGCATATAAGGCGGGGCTTGTTTAGGCAGCCTTGTCTTAGGATCTCTTTCTACAAATTCATATGGATGATTAACATAAATAGCTGTTCCAAATCCTTGAACCTCCCAGTTTCCCGGTACTTTTATATCCTTCCATCCGGAAGTACTCGTCGCAGAATCAGTAACATTTTCAGGTAATTGTTTATAAGCATCAGCAAAATGGAACTTCCAGATACCATTAAGCGATTTATAATATTTACTATTTTCGAATTTAGTATTTAAAGCCTCACTTTTGGAATCATAAGTCATAAAGAGCGTCCGTGGATATTCTTTATTAACTTTTACAATACTGGCATTCTTCCAGTAAGGTAGTTCCTGAGCCTGAATAACGACCGTAACTAATGTGAGGACTCCAGCCAGGAGTTCCCTAGAAAAAAAATAATGTCTCATTACATGGTTATTTGAAAGGCTAAAGTATTAATTTCCAATCATAAAATCCAGAAAAAAGACACTTAAATTTTTATTTATTTAAAATAATATCGTATATTTGCATTTCGTTTTGGGCTTATTTTATTCTTTATAAATCAGATTTTTGATACTCTTGCGCTATCGCGTGAGGGATTTCTGCGTTTATATACAATATCCTAATTTCTCAAAACTTAAAAAAGTATTTTGCATTACGCTGTGAAAAGATATACCAGCGTTGCAGTTAGAAAAATAGACATCCGGAACAAGAAAAAAGATCGAGAGGCTATTCTGATGAGCCCAAAAATCAAAGTCTTTCGTCTTCAATCTATCCATTTGTCTTTCTTTCTGATATTTTTTACAAATCAAAATATTTTTTAACCCTTTTCTAAAACGTTTTATGAGCAAGACACAGACGCCAAAAACTCGGGAAAACCAAAGAATTAACTTCTCCTCTTCCAAAGGGAAAGTTATAACTCCTGATTTTCTGGACATTCAGATCCAGTCTTTCAAGGAGTTTTTCCAGCTTGATACACTGCCGGAAGCTAGATTGGATGAAACTCTTTACAAAACTTTCCAGGAAAACTTTCCTATTACAGACTCAAGAAACCAGTTTGTATTAGAATTCCTTGACTATTTAGTAGATGCACCTCGTTATTCTATCGACGAGTGTGTAGAAAGAGGTCTAACCTACAGTGTACCATTAAAAGCAAGACTTAAATTGTATTGTACTGACCCGGAACATGAAGATTTCCAAACAGTAGTACAAGATGTATATTTAGGTCCGGTACCATACATGACTCCTAGTGGTTCATTTATCATCAACGGAGCAGAGCGTGTTATCGTAACTCAGTTACACCGTTCACCGGGGGTTTTCTTCGGACAGACTTACCATGCAAACGGTACCAAGTTGTACTATTCCAGAATTATTCCTTTCAAAGGTTCTTGGATGGAATTTACAACGGATATCAACAGCGTAATGTACGCTTACATCGATCGTAAGAAAAAATTACCTTTAACTACACTTTTAAGAGCTATCGGTTATGAGTCTGATAAGGATATCCTTCAGATCTTCGACCTTGCTGAAGAAGTAAAAGTTTCTAAAGCTGCACTTAAAAAAGTAGAAGGAAGAACATTAGCTGCGAGAGTTTTGAACACATGGTTCGAAGACTTCGTAGATGAGGATACAGGTGAAGTAGTTTCTATCGAAAGAAACGAAATCATCTTGGACAGAGAGACTGTTCTTGAAAAAGAGCACTTGGATCTTATCCTTGAATCTGGTGTAAAAACAATTCTTATCCACAAAGAAAATGGAAACGAATTCTCTATTATCCAGAACACTTTACAAAAAGACCCTACCAACTCCGAAAAAGAAGCGGTAGAATATATCTACAGACAGTTACGTAACGCAGATCCACCAGATGAGGAAACTGCAAGAGGAATTATCGAAAAATTATTCTTCTCTGAGCAGCGTTATTCTCTTGGTGAAGTAGGTCGTTACCGTCTGAACAAAAAATTAGGGTTAAATATCCCAATCGATACTGAAGTTTTAACAAAAGAAGATATTATCGCTATTGTTAGACACCTTATCGAATTGGTAAACTCTAAAGCTGAGGTTGATGATATCGACCACCTTTCTAACAGAAGAATTAAAACTGTTGGAGAACAGCTATCAGGACAGTTTGGTGTAGGTCTTTCCAGAATTGCAAGAACAATTAAGGAAAGAATGAACGTTAGAGATAACGAAATCTTTACACCAATAGACCTTGTTAATGCAAAAACATTAACATCAGTAATTAACTCATTCTTTGGTACCAACCAGCTTTCTCAGTTCATGGACCAAACCAACCCATTATCAGAGATCACTCACAAGAGAAGATTATCTGCACTAGGGCCTGGTGGTTTATCAAGAGAAAGAGCAGGTTTCGAGGTTCGAGATGTTCACCATACTCACTATGGTAGAATTTGTCCTATCGAAACTCCGGAAGGACCAAACATTGGTTTGATTTCTTCTCTAGGTATCTATGCTAAGATCAATAACCTTGGTTTCATCGAAACTCCATATAGAAAAGTAGAAAACGGTAAAGTAGACTTAAATGCTGATCCAATCTACCTAAATGCAGAGGATGAAGAAGCTAAAGTAATTGCTCAGGCGAACGTGGAACTAAGCGACAGTGGAGACTTCGAAACAGACAGAATTATTGCTCGTCTGGACGGTGACTACCCTGTAGTAGAGCCAGGTCAGGTAGACCTTATCGACGTTGCACCAAACCAGATTTCTGGTATTTCTGCATCATTGATTCCATTCTTGGAGCATGATGATGCGAACCGTGCGTTGATGGGATCTAACATGATGCGTCAGGCTGTTCCATTATTAAGACCACAAGCTCCAATTGTAGGTACAGGTTTGGAAAAACAAGTAGCTACTGACTCCAGAATTTTGATTAATGCTGAAGGAACTGGTGTTGTAGAGTATGTAGATGCTGATAAAATTACAATTAAGTACGAAAGAAGCGAGGATGAAGATTTAGTAAACTTCGAATCTGCGACTAAGTCTTATAAATTAACTAAGTTCAGAAAAACCAACCAGAGTACAACTATTACATTGAAGCCTATCGTAAGAGTAGGTGACACTGTAGCAAAAGGACAAGTACTTTGCGAAGGTTATGCAACTGAAAAAGGAGAACTAGCACTAGGTAGAAACTTAGTAGTAGCCTTCATGCCTTGGAAAGGGTACAACTTCGAGGATGCAATTGTAATCAACGAGAAAGTTGTTCGTGAAGACTGGTTTACTTCTATCCACGTAGATGAATATTCACTAGAAGTTCGTGATACCAAATTAGGTATGGAAGAACTAACAGCAGATATTCCAAACGTATCTGAAGAAGCTACTAAAGATCTTGATGAGAACGGTATGATCCGTATCGGTGCTGAGGTGAAGCCTGGTGATATCCTTATCGGGAAAATCACACCAAAAGGTGAATCTGATCCAACTCCGGAGGAAAAACTTTTACGTGCAATCTTTGGTGACAAAGCTGGTGATGTAAAAGATGCTTCATTGAAAGCTGACTCTTCATTAAGAGGTGTAGTTATCAACAAGAAGTTATTCTCCAGAAACATTAAAGACAAAAAGAAAAGAACTGAAGAGAAACTTAAGCTTGAAGAAGTTGAAAACAGATACAAAGAGAAATTCGATGATCTGAGAAATACACTTCTTGAAAAACTTAACATTCTTGTTAGCGGTAAAACTTCTCAGGGTGTGAAAAATGACCTTGACGAAGAACTTATCGGTAAAGGTGTGAAGTTTACTCAAAAGTTACTTTCTAGTGTTGAAGATTACGTAAACGTAAGCGGATCTGACTGGACGGTTGATGCAGATAAAAATGAATTAATCAAACAGTTAATCCACAACTATAAGATTAAGTACAACGACCTTCAGGGTGTTAAGAACCGTGAGAAATTTGCAATCTCTATCGGTGACGAATTACCAGCAGGTATCATGAAGTTAGCAAAAGTTTACATCGCTAAGAAACGTAAACTGAATGTAGGGGATAAAATGGCAGGACGTCACGGTAACAAAGGTATTGTTTCCAGAATCGTTCGTGAAGAAGACATGCCGTTCCTTGAAGATGGTACAGCTGTAGACATCGTTCTTAACCCACTAGGGGTACCTTCCCGTATGAACATCGGTCAGATTTATGAGACCGTATTAGGATGGGCAGGTAAAAAACTAGGATTGAAGTTTGCTACACCAATCTTCGATGGTGCTGAGCTAGATCAGATCACTGAGTACACTGAAAAAGCAGAACTTCCGGCTTACGGAAATACCTACTTATATGACGGAGGTACAGGTGAAAGATTTACACAGCCTGCGACAGTTGGGGTAATCTACATGTTGAAACTAGGACACATGGTTGATGATAAAATGCACGCACGTTCAATCGGACCATACTCATTGATTACGCAGCAGCCGTTAGGAGGTAAAGCTCAGTTCGGTGGTCAGCGTTTCGGAGAGATGGAGGTTTGGGCACTAGAAGCATTTGGTGCATCTAACATCTTGAGAGAAATCTTAACTGTGAAGTCTGATGACGTAATCGGTAGAGCAAAAACTTATGAAGCTATCGCGAAAGGAGAAGCGATGCCTGAACCAGGTATCCCTGAATCTTTCAACGTATTACTTCACGAGTTACAAGGTCTAGGACTAGATGTAAGATTGGAGGAGTAAATTAAAAGATTTAATTATTTAAAAAATTAAGTAACTCCAAATTTGAGAGCGAAAGCTATTTCAAAACTAATTTTTGAATCTTTCAATCTTTTAATCTTTAAATCAAAAAAAACAATGTCAAAAAATAAAACAAGTAGATTTAGTAAAATCACGATTGGTTTAGCTTCTCCAGAGTCTATTCTTCAGGAATCAAGAGGAGAGGTTCTAAAACCAGAAACGATTAACTATCGTACACACAAACCTGAAAGAGATGGTTTGTTCTGCGAAAAAATATTCGGTCCTGTAAAGGATTACGAATGTGCTTGTGGTAAATATAAAAGAATCCGTTACAAGGGTATCGTTTGCGACCGTTGTGGGGTTGAAGTAACTGAGAAAAAAGTAAGACGTGAGCGTATCGGGCACATCAGTTTGGTTGTTCCTGTTGCACACATCTGGTATTTCCGTTCTTTACCTAACAAAATTGGTTACTTACTAGGTTTACCTTCCAAGAAATTGGATATGATTATCTACTACGAAAGATATGTAGTAATCCAACAAGGTATCGCTAGAAAAGCAGATGGTTCCGATTTCGACGAAATGGAATTCTTAACTGAAGAAGAATATCTTGATACTTTAGATACTCTTCCACAAGAAAACCAATACCTGGATGATTCAGACCCTAACAAATTCGTTGCGAAGATGGGTGCTGAGGCTATCGAGGAAATGTTGAGAAGAATCGATCTTGATGCGCTTTCTTATGACCTAAGACACAGAGCACACAACGAATCTTCAAAACAAAGAAGAACTGAAGCATTAAAGAGACTTTCTGTTGTAGAAGCATTGAGAGGTGCTAATACAAGAATGATCAACCGCCCTGAGTGGATGGTAATGCGTGTTCTTCCGGTTATACCACCAGAATTAAGACCACTAGTTCCATTGGATGGTGGACGTTTCGCTACTTCCGACTTAAATGACCTTTACAGAAGGGTTATTATCAGAAATAACCGTCTGAAGAGACTTTTAGAGATCAAAGCTCCGGAAGTAATCCTAAGAAACGAGAAGCGTATGCTTCAGGAAGCAGTAGATTCATTATTCGATAACACCAGAAAATCTTCTGCTGTTAAGTCTGAATCTAACAGACCATTGAAATCTCTTTCTGATTCATTGAAAGGTAAGCAAGGTCGTTTCCGTCAGAACTTATTAGGTAAAAGGGTTGACTACTCTGCTCGTTCGGTAATTGTTGTAGGTCCAAGCTTGCAACTACACGAGTGTGGTCTTCCAAAAGATATGGCAGCTGAGCTTTACAAACCATTTATCATTAGAAAACTAATTGAAAGAGGTATTGTAAAAACTGTAAAATCTGCTAAGAGAATCATCGACAGAAAAGAACCTGTTGTTTATGATATCTTAGAAAACGTAATGAAAGGACACCCGGTTCTTCTGAACAGGGCACCTACCCTTCACCGTTTAGGTATCCAGGCATTCCAGCCTAAGATGATCGAAGGTAAGGCTATCCAACTTCACCCATTAGTAACAACGGCATTCAACGCCGATTTCGATGGTGACCAGATGGCAGTACACTTACCACTAGGTCCTGAAGCGATCCTGGAAGCTCAGTTATTGATGTTAGGTTCCCAAAACATCCTAAACCCTGCGAATGGTTCTCCAATTACGGTACCTTCTCAGGACATGGTATTGGGTCTTTACTTCATGACCAAAGAAGCGCATTCAACAGATACAAACAAAGTAAAAGGAGAAGGCCTGGCATTCTATTCACCTGAAGAGGTAGAGATTGCTTATTCAGAAGGACAAGTATCGTTGAACGCTAAAGTAAAATGCCGTTTACCAGTTAAAGAAAACGGTGAATTAGTAACAAGACTGACTCCTACAACTGTTGGTAGAATTCTATTCAACCAGATTGTACCAAAACAAGTAGGTTATATTGATGAGTTATTGACTAAGAAGTCATTAAGAAACGTTATCGGTAGAATTTTGGATGAAACTGATTTCCCTACTACTGTGAAGTTCCTTGATGATATGAAAGATCTTGGTTATACCAACGCATTCAAAGGAGGTCTTTCATTTAGCCTTGGAGATATCGTGGTTCCTGTTGAAAAGAAAACGATGATTGCCAATGCTGTTGAAAATGTAGACGAGATTAAGGCTAACTATAACATGGGTCTTATCACCGATACTGAACGTTACAACCAGGTAATCGACGTTTGGACAAATACCAATGCTAAGCTTACTGAAATGATTATGGACAGAATGAAGTCTGATCAAGGTGGTTTCAACTCAGTATTTATGATGCTTGACTCTGGGGCGAGGGGTTCTAAGGAACAGATTCGTCAGTTATCCGGTATGAGAGGTCTAATGGCAAAACCACAAAAAGCTGGTTCAGTTGGGGCGGAGATTATCGAAAACCCGATTGTAGCTAACTTTAAGGAAGGTCTTTCCATCTTGGAGTACTTTATCTCTACCCACGGTGCACGTAAGGGTCTTGCGGATACCGCTCTTAAGACTGCCGATGCGGGTTACCTAACTCGTCGTTTGGTAGACGTTGCTCAGGACGTTATTGTTACTGTTGACGACTGTGGTACATTAAGAGGTGTGGAGATTACGCCATTGAAGAAAAATGACGAAATCGTTGAAAAAATCTCTGAAAGAGTATTAGGTAGAGTTTCTCTTCACAATATTTACGATCCTGAAACCGATGAATTATTGGTAGAAGCAGATCAACTTATTGATGAGAAATTAGCGAAGAAAATTGAAGTTGCAGGTATTGAATCTGTAGAAGCTCGTTCTCCGTTAACTTGTGAAACTAAGAGAGGTATTTGTGCGAAGTGTTATGGTAGAAACCTGGCAACAGGTAAAATGATCCACATGGGTGAAGCTGTAGGTGTTATCGCTGCACAATCCATTGGTGAGCCTGGTACACAGTTAACATTGAGAACCTTCCACCAAGGGGGTACTGCGGGTAACATTTCTGAAAACCCATCTATCGTTGCAAAACGTGATGGTATCGTAGAAATGGACGAAGTAAGAACCATTAAGAGTGAAGGTGAAGATGGTAACACAACAGATATCGTTGTTTCCCGTTCTACTGAATTCCGTTTGGTAATGGATAACGAAACCAGAACAGTAATTATGACGGCGAACGTACCTTATGGTGCCGAGCTTGCTGTAAAACCTGGTGACAAAGTAAGTAAAGGAGATCTTATCTGTAAGTGGGATCCGTATAACGCGGTAATCATTGCTGAAACATCAGGTAAAGTTGAATACGAAGATATTATTCAAGGGGTTTCTTTCCAATTGGAAATTGACGAACAAACCGGTTTCGAGGAAAAAGTAATCTCTGATTCCAGAAACAAAAAAGCGGTACCTACTCTTAGAGTGGTAGATGCTAAAGGTATTGAGCAAAAATCATACAACCTTCCGGTTGGTGCCCACTTGATGGTTAACGATGGTGAGAAAATTAAGGCTGGTAAAGTCTTAATCAAAATCCCAAGAAAATCTGCTAAAGCAGGGGATATCACCGGGGGTCTTCCAAGAGTTACCGAATTATTCGAAGCTCGTAACCCATCTAACCCAGCGGTTGTTACTGAAATCGATGGTGTAGTATCTTATGGTAAAATCAAGAGAGGTAACCGTGAACTTGTTGTTGAAGCTAAAACTGGTGAGATCAAGAAATATCTTGTAAAATTATCTAACCAGATCCTTGTTCAGGAAAATGACTTCGTACGTGCAGGTTCTCCACTTTCTGATGGATCCGTCACTCCGGATGACATCCTAAGCATTAAAGGACCAACTGCGGTACAGGAATACTTAGTAAATGAGATTCAGGAAGTTTACCGTCTACAGGGGGTAAAAATTGATGATAAGCACTTCGAGATTATCGTTCGTCAGATGATGACTAAAGTAGAAATCGTTGATGGTGGTGATACTCAATTCCTTGAAGGCAGCCTTGAACACAAGAATGACTTCATCGAAGAAAACGAAAGAGTATTCGGTCTTAAAGTAGTTATTAACCCAGGAGATTCTAAAGAATTCAAATCTGGTCAGATGATTACTGCAAGAGAACTAAGAGACGAGAACTCTAAGTTGAAGCGTGAAGATCAGGAGTTAGTTGAAGTAAGAGAAGCTTTACCAGCTACAGCACAGCCTGTATTACAAGGTATTACAAGAGCAGCTCTTCAAACTAAATCCTTCATGTCTGCAGCTTCCTTCCAGGAAACTACAAAAGTACTTAACGAGGCAGCAGTGTCTGGTAAAGTAGATGATCTGAACGGTCTTAAAGAAAATGTAATTGTAGGTCACAGGATCCCTGCAGGTACAGGTCTTAAGCAATATCAGAATATCATTGTAGGTTCTACAAAGGAATTTGAGGATATAAATTAAAATTAATAATTTGAAATTTGAGATTTGAATTTATTTTTATACTTTCACAATCTCAAATTTTAAATTTTAAACAAAAATAATTAACAAAAATGGACAACAACCAAAATCCACAAGACGGAAACATCAACATTGAACTGAATGAAATGGTAGCAGCTGGTGTTTACGCAAATCTTGCTTTAGTTAATCACTCTCCATCTGAATTTATCTTGGATTTCATCCAACTAATGCCAGGTGTACAGCAAGCTAAAGTTAGATCAAGAGTTATCTTAGCTCCATTACACGCTAAGAGAGTTCTTAATGCGCTTCAACAAAACATCGCTTCTTACGAACAACAATTCGGAGAAATCAAAGAAGTTGAGCCTTTCGTATTAGGACAAAACACTCCTCAAGCTTAATTAAAGTAACTACTTTAATATATAGGTCCCCGTCTTTTGACGGGGATTTTTATTTGACGAAAATTTAATCCTCTAAGCCTTTGGCAAAGCTTTTATATGTTTTACCTTTGATAAAATTTTATGTTAATGAAGAAGTTTCTTGTTATAGGCTCTTTAATGTTAGCTGTCCTAGGCTACTCACAAAAGCCTGCAGTGGATACAGCGCAGGTTGTAATATCCGGAAGAACAAACGCTCCTGAAACCCTGCAAAAACCTTATGTAATTCTTATTTCTGCAGACGGATTCAGATACGATTATATGCAGAAGTATAATACTAAGAACTTATTAAACCTGGCTGAAAATGGTATATGGGCAAAAAACGGAATGTATCCGTCCTACCCTTCCATTACTTTTCCAAACCACTATAGTATTATAACAGGTTTGTACCCTTCTCACCATGGTCTTGTGGATAACATTTTCTATGATCCGAACAGAAAAGAAATGTACAAGATAGGCAGTAAAACAGTTACAGATGGTAGCTGGTACGGAGGATTGCCACTATGGGGATTGGCCGAAAAACAAGGAATGGTAGCTGCCAGTTTATTCTGGGTAGGCTCCGAGAGTGAAGCCGGAGGTACAAGACCTTCTTATTACTATCCATATCATGAAAAATTTTCGGATGATGATAAAGTAAGAATTATTAAAAACTGGTTACAACTTCCTGAAGAGAAAAGGCCACACTTTATTACTTTATATTTCCCTGAAGTAGATCATGAAGGTCATCATTACGGACCGGATGCAAAACAAACTGAAGATGCTGTACATTATATAGATGGTGCTATTCAGAAGCTGGTAGATGGATTGAAGCCACTTAATCTTCCTATCAATTTTGTATTCGTTTCCGATCACGGAATGATAAAAGTAGATCCTAAAGATTATATTACAGTTCCTTCCATTATTGACAGAAATAAATTTGTAGTAGTGAACAGTAACACCTTTGTAAGGATTACTGCAAAAGACGAAGCAGATATCTTGCCTCTTTATAAAGCGCTAAGAAAAGAAAAGCACGAAGGCTATAAAATATATCTGGCGAAAAACTTCCCGGGGAGATTACACTACAGCAAATCGGATGATAAAAACAGAAGAATCGGTGATATTATCCTGGTACCTAACGGAACAAAAGCTATGGTAGATCCGGGTAGAAATCCTCCGGTAGGAAAACATGGTTACAATCCGTATAAAGTGCCGGAAATGAAGGCTACTTACTTTGCCTGGGGTCCTGCATTTAAACAACACCAGCAAATAAGACCTTTTGTAAATGTAAATATCTATCCTGCTATCGCTGAGATTCTGGATCTGAAAATTACAGCACCTATAGATGGAAACATCAAAGTACTGGGAAAAACACTAAATAAAAAATAACAAAACCGGCATAAGCCGGTTTTTTATTTATCTATTTTATCAGGCTAAACGACGTCGAGCTTTTGTAATAATCTTATCAGTAATTTACATATATGGTACGAGCAGGATCATCGTCCCAGTATTAAGAAGCAATGCCTGAATAATTAGGCTTCGACTTCGCTCAGCCTGACAGCTCATACGTTTTAAAACCTAGAAATTTGTAAAAAGTAAATTCTCTCGTTGGTTCGAGCATATCGCTCGGATCCCAGTCATAAATACTTTAAAGGTTGATATGTAGTGTAACAATATTTGGCACGAGCAGGATCCTCGCGCCAGCATTAATATCTATAAGAACTATCCTTCGCTGGTTCGAGCGTCCCGATCGGACCTCAATCATAAATACTTTAAATGTTGATAAGTATTAAAAATATGCCTTGATCAAGATTCCTACGCGCATTAGTATACTAACATCTATAAAGCTAATAATTATTTAATTCCGAATCGCTTCACTTCTACCTTTCTTTCTTTAACTTTTAGGATAAAAGGATTCATTTCCGATGTATTTCCCTCAGTGATATCTGCGGTCTGATTAGATTCTACATATACATTCTTCTGCAATGCATTACCATCTATAAATACTTTATAATGGCCTACTGGTAGATATGCAGAATATTCACCTCTTTCATTGGTATAGAAAACAAAGTTTTTAAACTGATTATTCTGGAATACTACAGGAAGTCCCGATAAAACTTCTACTACTTCAAATTGTGTTTTAGTAGTTTCCTGATATTGTACTTTTCCTTTTACCATACTTGTTTTCTGCAGCGGAATTGTAAGGAATACATCTTTCCTGTCAACGGTAACCCTCATATCATCGGCATACCATTTATCTTCCATTGCTTTTATCATATACGTTCCGTAAGGTACTTTTTTGTACTTTATATTTCCGTTCTTTGGCGTGATAAACAGGGTATTGTTAATTTTAGTTTTCAGATCCTGTGCCGGAAGATCTACAGAAGGATCGTACTGTCCGTTATTATTAAGATCATAATAGAAAAACAGTTCTATATTTCCTGTTTTGCCACTACTCTTCTCTTCTCCAAAACTTGGTAAATCCTGGATAATACCCACCTGATAATAATTATTAGCAGATCTGTATACTCCGTTCAGGTATTTATTCAGATTATAGCTGGCAAACAGTTTAGTTCCTGATAAAATACGGTAATCTAGGTTGGTATTAAAAGAAAAGCTTTTTCCAATAAATTTATCAGAGTTAAATATGGAGCCAAATAACAAATTGAGACGTTTATTAAGCAGGCTTATTTTATAGTTGGCAATGGCGGAAATTCTCTCTGTATTATCACTAAGGCTGTTGTTATAATTACCTTCATATAACATAAAGTTGCCTTTCTGATAATTGGCACTCAGCATAAAATTTTTATAATACCAGTTAGCCTGTAACCTGTAAATAAAACTATTAGAAGTAAATCCAACATATCTGGAATAACCATTCGAAAGAACAAGGTTAATGCTGCTTTTATAATCCGGACTGGTATAGTTGAGCGCCGTATTGATAAAAGCGGTATTAAAGTCCACATTTACACTCTGAAAGCTACTGTTGACAAATACATTGGATCGTTCTGTGCTCCATTGCGGAATAATACTAAGTTTTGTGTTTCTGGCAATCGTAAAGCTGGTTCCCATTTCAACCTTGCTTCGGTTAGCAACCGTATTATATTGGTATTGCGGATCTATGCTTTTGGGATTATAATTATTAAGGCTATACCCCACCCAAATATTGAATTTATCAAAATTCCTGAACAGGCGTTCCTCAAAAACTGTATTTCCTTTTCGAATTCCCGGATAATAACTGCTACTATAATAATTGTTAGAACTAAAAGTATATTTATTAAATGATGTATTCAGATTTAGCCCCGCAGCTACAGAAGATGCCGTATGTGATACTTCACCTTTTGTAGATGTGTAACCGTATCCCAATCTCAGATCATAATACGTCTGTTTGTTATTATTGTAATGGTATTCATTCATCAGGATAAAGCTTCGCTGATACGGATCATTATCCAGAATAACAGAGTTATCCAGAGACTCTTTCTCATTGAGGCTAATGGATGACTTTGCATAGGTAGAATATCCTCTCGAAGAATTATTAAGATCCAATGGGTCAATCAGGTTATAGCTTTTTTCAACAGCTCCAACACGAATCACGGATCTTTTGTTGGTGAATGGATTAACAGAAACTTCAGCCCCACGCCCCACAAGGTTTATTTCCAGATCACTTGCATTCAGGTTACCCAATTGTACACCTACACCTTTTCCTTCTAATCTTACCCAGGTATTTGTAAATAGAGGCTTTGTACTATTATTACTCCAATAAGTTCCGTTTACATTGACAATTCCTTTTATACCACCGGCATAAAATTCGGTATGCAAATCGAGATTATAAGAGGAATCATAGTTAAGAAAAGCATTCCGGCTACTAAGGCTGATATGATTGACCTGGTATGCTGGTCTGTAAAAATTGATAAAAGCAGGATCTACATATTTTCTGTTCCCCAAGGCATTCTGTACGATAATAATAGCATTACCAAAGAATTCTTTATCCGCATTTAGCCCTGCTACATTTACGGTAAAAAGCTCCATTTTCAGGAGATCTTTATCCACAATTTTAGAGAAACTGACTTCTTTATTAACAAACGGCTCTAGTTTTATTTTTTTGCTAAAACTAAGATCGCGCCCGTCTGCTTGTGGAAAACTGGCAATTACTTCTACATTCTCCTCTCTGTTTCCGCTGTTATAGACCTGTGTGGAAATCTTTATAGAATCGCCCACTTTATACATCAGTACCTGAGGCTCATTGGCTACAATTTTCAAACCGCGTTTAGACTGTACAGTCATGTTGGTTTCAGCAGTTGCTAAAGTTAGGCTACTCTCTGTTATAGCATATTTTATAGTTGCTGTTCCTGCAGGCTGGTTCTTTTCTACAAATATTTTTACAGGTAAAAAAGCTTTTTCATTAGCCTTTAGGTGTATAGAGGATATATTGTTAATAACTCTCAGTCCCTTTACCGTCTGTATATCTACATCCAGATTTCTTTCGATCTCGGTATTATTACTGATCTTAAGGAGAACACTTACCATATCTTCATTGAAGACGCTAAGTTTCTGATCTGTTTCTATACTGACAGCACTTTTCTGGGCATAACACATGGTTATCCCCGCCACAAATATGGTTAATATAATTTTTTTGAAAAAGTTCAAAATTTTTACTGTGGAATAAGACTGAAAATAAGGGTTCCCGAATACTGTTCCTGAGCTTGATTAAAAAATCTGATGTCTCCCGCCTGTGTGGAATAGGTAAGATCAAAATACTTTTCTGTCTTCGCAGGAATCATACTTGTAATAATATTCTGCTTACTGCTGGATAATTTTACACTACCCGTTACTGTCTGCGACTGGCTGTCCTTTACATTGAGGTTTATTGCATTTACCGGAAGACTCTGGTTAGATGTACTGGTAAGGTCGTTATTCAGACTATTCACCTGTACTGCATAACCTGTAGTAGAGATCACAGACAATGCTCTGCCGTATGTTCTGGATACTCCGTTGGCATAATCGCCTAGAGTTTTAAATTCCAAAAGGACATTTTTAGCAGATGGATCCAGCAAAATAGCATATTCTTCCGCGGGCTTCGGTGGTGAATCGTCCGGATGTACCTGCATCTGAAAAGATACTGGCTCGGAGTCTATAATTTCCCCTTTACTGTTCCTTATTTCTATGATAATATTTATCGTATAATTATTCCATGAAGAATATTCCTCCAAATACGCTCCCCCGTCTATCATCACATCATACCCAAGCGTCATCATAAAATACCTGTTAACAATCTGCATGTTATAAGGTGAACTGTTGACAAAATACGAGTTGGTGTACTGAAAAGGAATAGGATTGGTATTCAACCCTAAGTTCCCGGCATTAGGACTACTTCCCTGGTCGTTCACACCATTGCTGGACACACTATTGAAGCGAAACTTCAATCGTTCTACAGGAAAATATTTAGGCCCTCCGTTGCTAATAGTACCTACAACTCTGTAACTCATAGACCAGTTCTGCATCTGAAGTCCCTGGCTACCATTGGCATGAACCTGAATCTGAACAAGATTACTGATTGTAGCTCCATTATAACTTCTCACCGGAGCATATCCGGTATTAAATGGAGTTATCCACAATCTCTGAGCAGAGACTTGCATAAAGCTGAACAGAAAAAATATATAGATAAAAAGTCTATTCATTGATGAAGGTTAACTCTGCCATTTTAATTACATTATCATCACCATAAGTAAATGTAGAGGTCACAATATACTTTCCACGTTCCAGACCTTTCGGTAACGGAATGTTTACAATACGCTTATCAGACGGAAGTGTATAGATAATCTCATCTTCCAGATTATATTTTGCTCCGTTTTGCTGATTAATCATCTCTGTATGAATGGTACCATCTGTCCATACATTTCCCTGATTTATAATTTCTAAAACCAGACTTTTACTATCCTTTTCATATTTATAATCTGTGAAATCCATATTAGGTTCACGCTGAGAAGAATAACGATGATAGATCTTGATTCCTGTCCTTACACTTACTTTTACCAAGGCACCTTTCTCGTTAATAGCATCAACGGGATTGGTTTGGGTAATGTACATAAGACAGGTATGAACAGCTAATGCATCTTTCCGTACTGCCGGAGGTGTAACGGTAATTTCCAGTTCTTTTGTTTCACCGGGATTCAGACTAAAATACGACTGGGGCTTTATGCTAACCCAACTTACTGCCGAATTTTCTAAAGTTCCGGGCTCCGATATAACATTATTACCTTTCTCGTCGTATGTCCAGTCATTCAGAGAGACCGTTAACTCCAATGTGGTTGTTTTGCTCGGATTAGTTACCAGAACTTTTTTCGTACTACTCTCTCCTGCATTAGAGGTAAAATAATTGCGCGGCGGGCTCACAGTAATTCCTGCTTGTCCCTTTGCAATAATACCGGCCAGGAAAAATAACAAAAAGCTTAAACTTGCCAGAATTCTTTTCATATCGTGTAAAAAGGCAACCTAGGATTAATATCCTAAGCGCCTTAAATATTGTTATAAAAAAAATAATGTTATTTAGCTACAATAGTGTAGGTTACAACAGTCGTATAAGTCGTAGGATTTTCCACATTAAAATACTTGTTCAGGTAGCTGTCTGCACCAGCAGCAGAGTATTTTACGTTAAAGGTCTTGTCAACACCACCGATGTTACTGGAAATTAATTCAGTCGGGGTTGTAGATAATGTTACAGTACTAAGTTTTGAACCTGATAATGGGTTCGTTGTACCTGCAGTCGGCGTTAGTTTAATATCCGCTGCATTAATTTTTTCTGTGATGCTTGTGTTTACACTGGATAGCTGAGCATCTTTTGACTGTACATTTACAGCGAATGCACCGGTACTGTATACCGTAAGGTGATCTGCTTCATCTAAAGCTACACCTTTCTTGTAATCGTCTGATGTTCTGTAGTCAAGGTTTACATTTTTTTGTGAACCATTTACCACAATCGTCTGGATTGGATAAAGTCTAACATTAACCGTTGCATCGCCAGTTTTCTGTGCAGCCACGTTAATTGATGTAAGGCCGAAAGTAAGGCCTAACAGGTAATAAAATTTTCTCATACTTTTAATAAAATCTTCTTCTTTTTAAAAAAAATGCATTTTATGCAAACGCATTCATACTACCTTTGATAGCGGGTGCAAAATTAGAGTGGAAATCCTATCTATTAGTTATGAAAAACAACAAAAAAACTATGTAAAACGACAAAAATTAATTTTTATTAACACTACCTATAAGCCTACTTACGAGGTAGTTATAGTATATTTTCTAGTTTTATGAGGCATTAATAAAAGTGTATGTACTGAAAATATAACACTTAGCTCAGGGCCGTATTTTCCCCAAAAATAATTGCATTGGCATTTATTCTGTATTGCATAGGTGTCATACCGATATGAAGTTTAAAGAAATTATTGAAATTTGACTCTTGTGAAAATCCTAATTCCAGGCTGATATTTTTAACAGGTATTGAAGTTGACCTTAACATTGCTTTCGCTTTATCCAAAGCCCTTCCCGTAACAAGACTCTTTGCAGAACAACCATAAATAATTTGTGTTGCTTTGTCTAATCTTCGTTTTGTAATATTAAGTTTATCCGCATAGTAGCTTACCACAAGATTGAAGGTCACCTGCTCATCAAGCAGTTTACTAAACTTATTCGCTATTTCCTGATCATAGACATTTTTAGAACCTCTTTCAAAACCCGGATCAAAGTCCAGCTGTGCTCTTATGAGAATAAACTCTATAAAATTAGCCAGCAAATTTCTTTTAATCAAAGGATTAGCTCCCGGCGTCTGGAGTGGTCTTGCATAGTTTTTAACAATGAACTTGTATGGTATAAAACTATTTTTAGCCGCAACACCTAAAGGATTCTGAAAGAAAAAACAATTTGTAATATAATACAGAAATTTCAACCGGTCCATAAAGACTTCCGGCTTAAACCAGATAAGCACAGCTTTCTTATATTTCTCTATAACGGAGAAAGAACTTTTAGGAGGCAGAAAATAGAAAGTTTCCGGATCTATGCTTATGCTTTTATCTTTAATAATAATGTTTAAATGGTCTGTTGCAGTATACAGAATGGAGTATGCCAATGGATGAATACTAACATCCAGGTCATCAGCATCTTTTAGTCGATAAATCCCCCAGTCCTTTTGCATTTCCCTATTCATAAAAGCCAAATACAGATGCAAATATAACCGTATTTATTTATTTCATATAATAATTACATATATATGATTAATTTTTAACAATTTTTGAAGATTATTTATTTTTTTTAGAAGAAAATATACTAAAAACTGATGTACAAAAGAGTGTACAAACCCGCTATATATTTAGTACATAACATTATTTACAGCATAATCCATACACTAATACCATTTTCCGATACTGAAAATTTTCCGCAGCCATTTTTATCAATTTCAATATGATCATTTACTATTCCCAGGGCATCACAAAAGAATTTTCCGGTATATTTTGTACCAATTTCCATTATTTTCTCCCCCGGACCATTATTACTGATCACAACAGCACAGCCTGATAGATCCTCATTTCCTTCAAGGGTCCAGCCTATACAATCTGGATGATCAAAATAATCACGCTGTACACCACAGACATTATCTTGGCGAATATTCAGTAAAATTTCCAGCTCTTCTACCTTCTCAAGAAAAATTTCACAATCATTACCTTCTTTATCTTTATCCACATAATGTGCTCCAAATAAGTCAGGGTAGAATATACAGGGATATCCTTCTGTACGTAATAAAATCAATGCATAAGCTAAAGGTTTAAACCAATGTTCAACCGGAGCTTCCAATTGTTGTAACGGTTGGGTATCGTGATTGTCTACCAGTGTAACAGCTTTATCCGGCTGACTTTGTACTAATGTACCGTCGAATATCTTACTAAGATCATAATCTGATCCCTGTACAGATGCTAAATGAAAATGGTGTTGCAATACAGGATCAAAAAGATTCATACAGCCCTCTGTTACTTCTATATATTTTTCAAGGAGCGGCAGATCGTTCGGAGCCCAGTATTCACCTACAGCAAATATATTCTCTTCTGTGGCTTCACGAAGTTTGTACAACCAGTCTTTAAAAAAAGCCGGTGTAATATGCTTTATAGCATCCAGTCTTACACCACTGTAACCAATCTGTTCATAATACCATCTTCCCCAATAATCCAGTTCGCCCACAACGTTTGGATTCCGGAAATTAATATCATTATTCATCAGATAATCATAGTTACCCTTTTCATCACTCAGCAATTCATCCCAGCCATCTCCATATTCATTGATAACCCGGTATACATGCATACCATCAATTCCTTCAGCATATTCAACACCGGAAAAACAGGTGAAATCCCAGATAAATTCCGAATACTGTTTATTTCTTTCAGGAAAATTAAACTTTGTATAAGACTTAATATTAAAAGGTTCAGATGTTACTTCATTTCGGTTTTCGGTATTTACTTCCACTACCTGAAATTCTTCCAGTTCATCACCGCCTGCTTTATGATTTAGTACAATATCTGCAATGATCTGAATATCTTTGCTTTTAAGGCTATTTATAGCGGCCAAATAATCCTCTTTGGTTCCATATTTAGTTGCTATACTCCCTTTCTGATTAAACTCTCCTAAATCGAATAAATCGTAAGGATCATAACCCACGGAATAATTTCCGCTTGCACACTTATATGCAGGAGGAAGCCATACAGCTGTTATCCCTATATGCTTTAAATATTCTGCTGTTTCTTTAAGATTTTTCCACAGAAAAGAGTCTCCGTCTGTATACCAGTGAAAATATTGAAGCATCGTTCCATTCATAATATGTGCTTTTTGAATAATAAAAGTACATTAAAAAGAACTGATTACCTTACGATTACAAAAAATTAAAATGTGAAGAGTATTATAAAAATTCCGGAAAAGGAATTTTAAGCTGTACAGAAACCTGCTTCTTTTCTTCAGTATTAAGGTTGGACAGGGATAATCCTAGCAGACGTATCGGTTTATCAAACGGACGACTATTCCACAGTTGCTTAGCCAAATCCGTAATAGAAAATTTATTCTCAAAATACTGGCTTTCAGTCTTACTACGGGTGAATAAAGTAAAATCCTGGTATTTTATTTTTAAAGTAAGCGTCTTACCTTTAATTCCTGATTTCTCAAGACGTCTAAATAATTCATCTGCAATCTCGTTCAGCTTTTCAAAGACTGTATCTTCATCCAGAAGATCTTCCCAGAATGTTTCCTCTACAGCAACACTCTTTGCAATCCTGTGGGGCTTTACTTCAGAATACTGAATCCCACGTACAACATTGTAATAGTGTTTTCCGGATTTACCAAAAAGTAAAACCAGTTCCTCGAGGCTCTTATTTTTAAGATCTTTACCCTTGTAGATACTAAGGGTATTCATTTTATTAGCGGTAACCTTACCTATTCCGTAAAACTTCTCAATAGGAAGTTCTTCCAGAAAGTTGAGAACATTTTGCGGATGTATTGTCTTTTGACCGTTTGGCTTATTAATATCCGAAGCTACTTTCGCCAGAAACTTATTAACAGAGATTCCTGCAGAGGCTGTTAATCCTGTTTTCTCAAATATCTTCTTCCGGATTTCCAAAGCTATCTGATTAGCGGATTCAATTCCTTTCTTATTCTCAGTGACATCAAGATAAGCCTCGTCCAAAGACAAAGGTTCTACCAAATCTGTATATTCATGAAAGATCTGTCTTATCTGTTGGGAGATTTCTTTATATCGTGGAAACCTGGGTCTTACAAAAATTAAATTAGGACATTTCTGCTGAGCGGTCTTGCTGGGCATAGCTGAACGCACACCATACTGGCGAGCTTCATAACTCGCTGCAGCAACAACTCCACGATGAACACCTCCTACAGCAATAGGTTTCCCTTTTAATTCAGGGTTATCATGCTGCTCCACAGAAGCATAAAATGCGTCCATATCTACATGAATAATCTTACGAAGGGGAAAAGGGAAATCCATATTACAAAGATATGGATTAGTTTATTTTTATGAAGATCTAAACAATTTATATCTTCTTTCTCATTAATAGAATGAGTGGTTCAAACGCTGCCTTTTCATAGGCTTTTACTGCGGTTACATTATCACTATACACCTCCAATCGTATTTCAGAAACTCCCTGATCTTTTGACCAGTTTGTTAACTCATCAAGAATCAACTTATTAACACCTCTACCTCTATACTCAGGTTTCACATACATAAACCCTAAATATGCATAACGGTCAAAATTATAATAATCCTTTTCAGTGTTTTTGATAAGTGCATAGCCCGAAGCTATGATATTCTCTTCATCTTCAGCAACAATAAGAGCTGCATTCTCCGAATCAATCAGTGAATTCAGGTTGTAATAATGAATTTCTCCTTCTATTAATGTTGGATTGTATGGTCTTTCTGCTGTCACAACTCCTTGTTCAAATTCCAAAAGAGCAGGGAGATCCCCTTCAGTAGCATGTCTCAGTTTTATCATACTATAAAAATAGGTAAAAGTGAAGAATGATGAGTTATAAGTTTATAAGGTTTATAGATCTAAGAGCTTTACAAACTCTATCCCCAGTCTTATAACCTCTGTTAGTTATTATTGAAAATATAGTTCATCACAATAAATAAGGAGCTCCGTCAGGAGCTT
>Ga0308161_1000191_pt1 | contig 143939 bp, 173 predicted proteins | sample PhyFR2_FD_201034 | JGI IMG/M metagenome (GOLD analysis project Ga0308161, IMG submission 201034) | Phyllosphere microbial communities from UC Gill Tract Community Farm, Albany, California, United States - DLSLF.R2 | ecosystem: Host-associated > Plants > Phyllosphere > Unclassified | place...
CGTTGCTGTACGACCAGGGGTTCACCATCAGCGGCGCGCGCCAGCGCATGTCCGGTGATGAAGCCAAAGACGACACCACCCAATACAAGCAAATGATCCGCCAGATGATCTCCGAACTCGAAGATGTGCTGGTGGTTTTGAAGAAGTGATACAGGCTTTTAAAATACTTCCACATTTCAAAAGCTTGCGGTATATTCCTGATCGCTTCGTTGCGAAGCAAACCCAGTAACACGCCTAGTCGGGGCGTAGCGCAGTCCGGTAGCGCACTAGCATGGGGTGCTAGGGGTCGAGTGTTCGAATCACTCCGTCCCGACCATATAATTCAATGACTTAGGCCAATGTTCACAGCATTGGCCTTTTTCATGTGCGTGACTTTTGCGTGACTTGTCGTTTTCTCACGCCTGTTTCCTCTTCAAGATTGTCAGAACCGGCCCGCGAGAATCGGTTGCTGATACCATGTTCGCAGCTTCGATCAGATGCCCGAGTTCAGCGCCCGAGTAGTGACTGGTGATGCTGCCGTTTTTGTGCCCCAGCAGGGCCTTGCGATCTTCTTCGGTTACCCCTGCCGCACGCAGCCTGCGGCCAAATGTGTGCTTGAGGTCGTGAATCCTTATGGATGCATAACCTGGGTGAGCGGGGCGAAGGTTTTCCTCCTGCCAGAGTTTCGCTGCTCTCACCCGAGCCTTCTTCCAGGCCGAGTCGTTCATGCGGTGCATCGCGGTGCCGTTGTATGGGAAAACCCATTCCTCGCTTATACCGCGCTGCTTTTCGATGATCGACCTGGCCACGCTATTCAGCACCACCAGCCTCTCGTCACCGTTCTTTACGCCCGAGCGCTCATGCCTGCCACCAAAGTCGGCAGGTATCAGAAAAACGCTGGTGCCCAGTTCCGGTACCGCGATCTCCCAATCCCACCTCAGCTTGCAGACCTCCTGCTCCCGGGTGCCGGTGTTCACTTTGAACAGCGCCATCGTTTGCAGGTGGGCCGGCAACTCTCCAAAAAGAATCGACTGCTCCGGCCATGACATCGGGTACGGCTTGCGGCTCGACTTCTTCTCTTCCAGTTTCGTGAGCATCGGCACGCTATCCAGCCACGGCCTACGCTCATCATCTCGCCACTTCCTGGCACACAACGACAAAACCCGAACCACACGCTCGATCGAGATATTCACCGTTCTGTTGCTGACACCTTTCTTCACCTTTCCGCATTCCAGCTTCTTTGTCGCCAGCCTGTCCTTGATGAAAGGCACCAGGGCCTGGTCATCAATGTGGGTCAGCGGCATGTCGCCAATGAAAGGGTCCAGCTGTGAAAGGTGATGGGCAGATAGCTTGATTGACGGCTGGTCTTTGAACTCCAGCAGGAAGCGAGTTGCCGCCTCCCGCCAGGTCCTGACCTTCTTCACGCCGTACACCTTCTGCTGCCGGATCTGCTCCAACCTGTAGATCAGGTAGCGTTCCGCTTCTTCCCGGTCACCAGTTCCAGTGCTTTCGTAAAGTCGTTCTCCGTTGATTTTCTTGTCGATATGCCAGATACCTTTCCTTTGGGAGAGGCCTGTGATCGATTTTCGCGCCATGATTTATCTCCTTTCTGGCGCTCGCTGCGGGGCGATTGTTGCTCCGTTGCGCCTTTTTTATCAATCGCCTTTGCCTCGACGTACGCCGTGGCCCAGTCGTCCAGTTCCTGGCGGTCAAACCCGACGCCGCGCCCGCCGATGGGGAACTCGCTGACGAAGGGTCTGACGGTCTCGTCGAAAATCGCCCGGCACATGCCCAGGTATCCAGGTGCTTCCTTTGCCCTGATGAATCGAGGGGTCAGCTGTTGAGCGCCCATAGCTATCTCCCGCAGCCCATTCCGGGACGCGCTGAATTGGTCGTCATTTGGTGTCCTTGCCGCGCTGGGCGGCAGAAGTCGGTTTAGGGTTACGCCGCCTTGCGGGCTTCTGATGCGGCGTTACGGCGGCGCGTGATTTGCAGATGCAAGCGGTACGCTTTGAATCGCCGCCCGTCACCGGGTGGAATCTCTGGCGCCGTGTACGACAAGTCTTCCTCCAGCTGCCCGAAGTAATAGAGGTGCTCACCGTCTCCCATCCATTCAGGTTGTGTGGTTGCCCAGGAGCGTGCCGCCGTGCAGGCTGAGCAAGTCTTGAAAGTATCCATGTCGCCATCCCAGCATCCGCTGACGAGTTGGTACTGCTGGCCAGGTTGGATCGGGCCGTAGCATTCACAGCATTGGTGCTGCTTGCGCGCCACGGGCATGGTTTCCGTTTGAAAGTCAGACATACGAATACCTCGCCCGCCGCTCACCGGCAGGCATGTAGGGGGATTGGGGTTAGGCTGCTGGGTGTTGCACGGTGTCGCGGAAGACATCCATCTGCGCCGCGCCGTCTAGCCAGGCGGCCGCGATCCGGCGTTCAGCCATTGCGGCATAGTCCGGGTTCAGTTCGCACAAGATCGATTTGCGACCTTCCTGCATAGCGACCACCGCCGTGGTGCCGGCACCGCCGAACGGGTCAAGCACGACGCCGCCGAGTGGTGCGCCGGCCAGTATGCAAGGTCTAATCAGGTCCGGAGGGAAGGTCGCGAAGTGCGCACCCTTGAAACCTTGCGTCGGTACCGTCCACACACTGCGCTTGTTACGAGTGTCCAAGGGCCAGGCACTTTCCTCTCGATCTGGCCGGTGTGTTCCCAGTGACTGCCCAGGGATAGGTTGCTCTCGCTTTGAATCATCGCGCTTGAAGCTATCCCGCTTGCTGCGCACTGCCTTCATTGGCCCGTTTGACTTTCCTGGCACTCGATCACTGCCGCGTTGTTGCTCGAGATCCTGAGCCATTCGCGTGATCGTACTGAGCGCTACAGGCTCCTTGATCGCATCCTGGTCGTAGTAATAACGAGGTGACTTGCTCAACAGGAACAGATACTCGTGCGACTTTGTGCACCGGTCCCGAGTGGATTCAGGCATTGGGTTCGGCTTGTGCCAAATGATGTCTTGGCGCAGGTACCAGCCATCATCTTGAAGGGCGAATGCGAGGCGCCAGGGGATACCCATCAAGTCTTTCTGTTTGAGCCCTACGGGCGGTGATCGTCGCGTGCCACGCAGCACCGCGCCGCGCGTAGCCTGAGAAACCATGTCGTGCTTACCTGCTGAACCATCAGGTGCGTATCCGCCCGCGATTGATGCGTATGTGTCGCCCATGTTCACCCAAACTGTCCCGTCATTGCGCAGCACCCGGCGCACTTCGCGGAACACTTCTACCAGGCGCTCGATAAATTCAGCGGGTGTTTCCTCCAGGCCGATCTGGCCGGACATGCCGTAGTCCCGCAGCCCGTAGTAGGGCGGTGACGTGACACAGGTGTTTACCGACTGGTCCTGAAGCGTTCGCATCGATTCAATGCAGTCGCCGATCAAAACGCGATGCTGTTTCATGGCCTCGGCCCCTTGTAGATGAAGACGTAGGCGAACCAGAGGGCGGCTGGCACCGTGAGCAAGATCATGGCGTCACCCGATCCGCCAAATCCTCTGCGGTAAGCTGGTACTCGACGACGTTGCGCACCCTATAGAACGTTGCTGTGCAGTGCTTACTGATCCAGTCGGACAGAAGTACGTCCAGCTCCTGGCGCGCCTCATCAGGAACATCCGGCCAGTCTTCCGCGAATTCACCCACATCGTCATAGGCGCGCTCGCCAAGCATTCCAATGATGTCGCCCGCATCAACATAGCCAGCGGTGTTTACCGGGAATTTCTCTCCCTTCCAAACGGTTGCCCCTACTTCAAGGTCGTCGTTCTCGTCCAGCAGCTCACCAAGACTGTCGCAATTGAACAGCTCTTCATTGGCTGACCAGGTTTCGTCGGGAATTCTCTTTTCTTCAGGCATGGCTTCTACTCCAGCGCCTTAAGCGCCATGGATTTATGGTGGGAGGATTAAGCTGCAGTGGCGGTCAGTCTTTCGCGTAATGCCTTGGCGTCTGCTGCTGCGGCGTCAATTTCTTTGTGGTAACCGCCGTAGTGGACCTTGTTGTTCGATCTAACCTGGACGAACCATCTTTGCTTCCTGCCGTCCCAGTAGACGCTGCGAATACCACTTGCGCCCCGGCCTGGGCCTTCGCGAGATGAGGCAAGGCGATAAGCCTGGTTCTCCGTGTAAGTTGCGAGGCGCAGGTTCTGCCAGCGGTTGTCGTCACGCACAGCGTTTATGTGGTCGACATGCATGTCCGCTGGCGGATAGCTGCCGGTCATATACAGCCAGGCCAGCCGATGGGCTTGATGCTTGATCCCGTCTATCGAGATCTTGATGTAGCCGTCTTTGTCGAACTGACCAACCTTTGGCCGGCGCCGGCCGATGTGAGTGAATGTTCCGGCCTCTGGGTCATAGACCACCTTTTCCAGAAGACGAGCATGGGTGAGCATTCGCGTTTTCATGAGCGAGCGCATCCTTGCCGCTATAGCGGCTGACTTGAAGGGGGGATGGGGAGGGGTGGAACGAAAGAGTGAGGCGCTAATTCCAGCGAACGTCGAGTTCTGAAATTTGTTGCTGCAGCTGCTCTATGTGTTCAAACCAAGAATCGAAAGCATTTGATTCGTTCTGGACTAGAAACAGGTAATAACCTCCGGTTTCACCTGCGCGGTCATCCTGAATTTCTATCGTCCAACCGGCGTATTCGCCAGTCAAAACTGTTCCAGTACGAATGATCTGCATGTGTTGGTCGGAATCCAGTGAAGGTCTGAAATGGCAGCTGTACTTTTTACATCAGCTTGGAAAATGTTGGTACTGCGGCATTCTCTCTCGTTACCAGATCATGGGCATTCACAACCGTCATGCCGAGGCGCTCGGCGATCATGACTTCCAAGCGGGCACCCTTTGAATGCTCCCAGCCGGGCAGGGTGGCCACGGTGTCGCAGTCCATCAGGGCGGCAATGTCGCGGCGCATGCAGTCGTTCCAGGTGCCGCCGTCGGGGTTGAGTTCGGCGGGGTTGGTGACGGTGTGGCCGCCGGCGCGCAGGTTGGTGGTCATGGCGTGGAAGGCGGCGAAGTTGAGGCCGGGCAGGCCGGTCATGGGGCCGCTCAGATAGATGCGCTTCATGCGGGCACCTTCGGCGTGTAGGTCAGCGTGCCGTCGAGGATCGCCTCCTTGATGGCGTTGAACTCCCAGGCGTAATACTGGGATTCGACATAAACCCTCATGCCCTCGCGGTAGTCGTGCTTCTTGCGCTTGATGAAGGCTTCGGCGGCTGCGTGGGTGAAGTGGGCGTTGACGTATTCCCAGCGGTCGTCCCAGCCCGTTACGGTGTGCTCCGGTAGTTCGCCAAGCACATACCACTGATCTGACTCGTCGGCCTTCATAAATTGGCACTCAGACCAAGCCTGCATTTTTTTATTCAGCTGGTTTTTCTGATAGCGAGAGAGGGCGTACCAATATTCTTTGACCGAATATGCAGCCGATTCGCCGCTGTCCCAATACACCATGCGTTGTTCGGTGTAATCCATGTCCAGACCGCAGACGATGCGCCGCGCTTCGACAATGAATATCGCGTCGCGAGTGCAGTGGTCGTGGACACGTTCGCCATTGCAGTCGTAGCGCAGGCGGTTCACGAAGTCGGCCCAGCTAGCAGCGTCAAGGCCGTGTCCGGTGGCCAGGCTCGGCCCGGGCTCAGCGATTTGGTTTTCTGTAGGCATGGGGAGTCCTTGCCGGGCCATGCCCGGTCGGTGGAGTGGGGGAGTTACTTCTTCTGGAAGGTCTTGGTCAGCGCAGCGTTAACGCTGTTGCCGCGTTTCAGCACAGCGCGGGCGAGCTTGGCTCGATCCGTATGGCTATGGCTGGCCTGACTGAGCAGGCCAAAGTAGCTGTTGGCGGTCTCGCGAAGATCCTCTGCGGGCGCCGCGGCGGTGCGCTTCAGCGCCTGAGCCAGGGATCGCTTTCGTGTGGTTCGCCGCCACGGCTTGATGACGTGGCCAACGAAGTCGACGCCGCGATCCACGGGCTGCAGGATCGTCTTCGTGGGGTTCAACTTGGCGCCGAGCCTTGGCAGAAACGCTTCCACCTCTGCCAGCCACTGGTTGAGCTGCTGCGGCGACTCATGCAGGAACACGAAGTCATCGACATACCGGATGTAGTGCTTGACGCGTAGCGTGTGCTTGGCGAACTGGTCCAGGGCGTCGAGGTAGACGTTGGCGAAGAACTGCGATGACAGGTTGCCGATCGGCAGGCCGAGTCGGGCGGGCTGCGCTACCAGGCGCTTATGCTGCGGCACCCGATTGAACAGGTGCGCCGGGCTGCGGGTCTCGTAATCCTCACGCGGGTCATGCATGAGTATCTGCGTAGCCAGGGCCAGCCACCAGGGCTCGGTGATCCTGGCCTCCAGCTGCTTGCGCAGCACTGCCTTGTCGATGGCGACGAAGAAGTTGGCCAGGTCGCACTTGAGGTAGAAGATCGGTTTCGACCAATTCTCGCTGGCGCTCCGTATCTTCGACTCAAGCCGGGTGGCGGCGTACAGCGTGCCGCGCCCTGGAATGCATGCGCAACTGTCCGCTATGAAGCTGGCGTAGAAGCACGGGGCCACATGGTTGTACATCAGGTGGTGGACGACGCGGTCCCGAAAGGCCGCTGCCCACACTTCGCGGGGTTTCGGTCGGGTGACCACAAAGCAAATGGATCGGCCTGGCCGGTAAGTGCCGGCTATCAGGTCGTCGTACAGCTCCAGCAAGTTGATCTCCATGTCCTTCTCGAACTGCCGGGCACTTGCGGAGTTCCGCTTGTTGCGGCGGCAGTCGTAGTAAGCCTGGACGAGATCCTCGAACTGGAAGGGAGCAACACTTAAATCTGCGGACAGGGCGCGCGAGCCGCTCGTTGTTCTTGTCGTTGTTGTTGAGCCAGCCATCTTCAAAGTCCATGTTGTAGGTGTTGTTGGCGGAGCGCTGCGACCTGTCGAGCTATCTACATCGCCAAACCGAAGGCAGTGCCGATCAGCTTGGAAACTGCGCGAGACCTACGCGGACGCTTTAGACCGGCGGTATCTGTTGTGCGCATGGCGGTGACCAGAGGTCAGCGGCTCGACCAGATTTGGCGCACAGGCAAGAGGGCCTTGACCCTCAAGCAGCGGGCGCAGTTGCGGACTTCTTCCAGGCATTTGCCTGTCGGCCTACAGAGGCCGTCATCATCATTGCCTTGGCGTGCTGCCCCTTGCTGATCAACCCTCTGTTGGTGAGGGCGCGCAGCAAGTAGTTGAGCATCCAGATGCTTTCGAGCAGCAGGTTGATGTGGGGCAGCTTCTCCCGGGTCATGTTGGCCCGGCCGATCAGCACCAGCACCTGCAGGCACTCGTCTCGAATCTTTGCCCCGACAACCTGTTTCAGGTCGCGTGGGATATTGCGCACCAGGTCAAGCGAGAGACCGAGCAACTCTTCGGCGACTTTGTGGATTTCCAAATCCGTGTGCAGCGCCATCCCTGGCCTCCTGAAAAGCGAGGGTGCTATCGCACCCATGAATGAAGAATTGAATGATCAAATAAACTTTCTGCGGACAGGGCGCGCGAGCCGCTCGTCGTGCTTGACGTCGTGGTCGAGCCAGCCATCTTCAAAGTCCATGCCGTAGGTGTTGTCGGCGGAGCGCTGCGTGCTGGTCCAGTGGTAGGCCTGGGTGAATACGTCCGGCACCGTGATTTCGAGGAACGACGCCTCTCGGCGAGCCATGAGGTAGAAGTCCTTGTGCCCATCACGCTCGAAGGTCGCGCAGAACTGGGCGGCCGGGTGATCGTGCTCCCGGTTGCTGTTTGCCAGATACGCGGTATTGGCCTGGCCATCCCATGGAGATTTGGCTCCGTCGAGTTCCTGTCCGTAGCCTCCCCACTCATGCGGCGCCTCTGCATCGCCGCCGGTCGCCACGATCAGGTAGTAGGGTTTGTCGCCGCCAGGGAACAGGCCGCCGTTCACGCCGCCTTCGCCAGGCCAGTATTCGCCCAGAGCCGGAACACCACTTGCGTCGATGGCTGGCGCCGTGGCGATGGCGATGGTTGCCAGCTTCAGAACCACCGCCGGATCCGGGCTGCTGATGACCAGATCTTTTCGGGTATAGGTAGTCAATTCATTTGCGTGCATGGGATGCTCCTATGAGCGAGATAAAGGTGCAGGTAGCCGGCGCTTCCCGACAAGCTTCTGGTCTGGGCGCCGTCCTGGCGCTCCCGGGAATCACCTGCGAAAAACGAATGAAAGAATGAATTACTGAATAGGAATGCTGCGGACAGGGCGCGCGAGCCGCTCGAAGTCCTTGACGTCGTAGCTGAGCCAGCCATCTTCAAAGACCATGAGGTAGGTGAGGTTGGCGGAGCGCTGCGTACTCAGGTGATGCCAGCGCTCTTCATTCAGCACCACCAGGCCCTCGGCCTTGGCCGCCATCAGTAGCTGGCCTTCCAGGCAAGACGGGATGAAGCCGTCCAGTTCAAGCGCCTGGATGGCGATCGCGCTGCCTGCCTCGGCCATGGCGCGGGTGTTGGCTTCGCCGTCGCTGTAACTGTCAGCGCCTTTGATCTCGACGCCGTACTCGCCCCAGGGTCCGCTGAGTTCGTCGGGCAGAAGGATCAGAGCGCGCTCGGCGCCGTTGAGCCAGTAGCGGGTTACGAACACGCCGCCGGCCAGAGGTTGGCCGCGCTCAGGGAGTTCGGAAGCGGCGATTGTTTGCTGTGCTTGCTTGGTCATGGGGTTACTCCGGGTAAGCGCCGCCCTCCGGTTACCGGATGCAGCGAGTAGGGTTGGTTATGCTGGTTCGATACCGGTCTTGCTGAACTCTTCAAGCTGTCGCGACTGCTTTTCGGTTACTTCGAAAGCCGGTCGCGACATGGTGACGAAGCGGGCAGACTCTTCGGGTGGCGCTGCTGCCAGGTTGATTAGGAACGTCGAGAGCGTTTCCTGCCATTCCTCAAAGTCGTGACGCTGACCCAGCACGTGAAGAGCGTCATCGAGCGCTTTCGAGACAATCAGCGTTCGCTTCTCGGCGCCGATCCGGTCGAGCAGCGCCTTCTCTTTCGCGCGCTTGTCCCGCTGGATCTGCGCGTTGTCCTTGGCCATGGCCTACCTCTTCAATTCCACTTGCCGGGATTGCCAGCCAGGTCGGCCTGCGTCGCGCGGCGGTTATCTTGCTGATGCGCCTCATGGTGACTCGGCGAACCTGAAGCCGTTCTCTTGGGCAATCAGCGTCACGCGCTTGATGTGCATCTTCAGGTTCTTCGCGGCCTCGTTGGCCGTGATGCCCTTGGCAGCTTCGGCGCGCACCGCCGGTGCCAGCTTGTCGCGCTGGGCCCGAAGGCGTTCCTGGTGGGCATTGGCGGAGATGACAGGAGTGTTGGCCCCGATGCCGCTTGGGATGATCTGCGCCTTCTTGCCCGCGCCGAAGAAAGCATCCATCTGGCGGTTGAGGTCAGCGATCACCGCTTGGCGCGGATCTGCCATTGGCACGCCGATCATTGCGCACCGCCTGAGAGCGTTACCTTCACGCCATCTGCCCGAGATTCCAGGGCTTGGGCGAAGTTGCTCGCTTCCTTCCAGGTCCAGCGGAAGCCCTTCACCTTGCCGGTGGCAATCTCAACGATGTGGTAAGCCTTGCCGGCCGTGCGGATCTGAAAGCGAATCTTCTGTACGGGAGGCTCCTTGCCGATCATGGCGTAGAAGTCGGCGGTGGCGATGCGGGAGCGCACGTGCAGGGCCGCAACCCCGTCTACGCGCTGTTGAATTGATGCGTGCATGGTGGATACCTCGGTGGGTTGCGTGTATTCGTCAGCAGCCTGACCGCCTGGTTCGTGCCGGTGGGCCCAGCGGAGGGTGCTGACGGATAAAGGCGAGTCGTAAAAAAGCCCAGTAGGGACTGGGCTTTTCGTTGCGTTACATAGACCTCCCCATGTCACGCAGGGGTGGCGGTTAAGCGCCTGGGTTTTAAGTTCACATGGCTGCAAATCCTCCGTTGTTCGCTCACTGGATTGGCAGTGGCCACCGATCTATAGGGTTTGTTGCATGCAGGTGGGCGGTTATAGGCCGCGATTTCGTCCGCATGCCGCTGCCCACTCAGCGAATGGGCAGAAGTGATGCTCAGCGTTGTTTGATCAGCGGCCAGATCAGAAGCAGGATCAGTACAGCAAGGAACCCGTCGGCGCACATGCTGATGATTCGAGACACTGAATCGATCAGCACCACGCCGATGAGCAGAGCGACGATGAGAAGCGCCCTGAGACGCTTCACCAGCTCTGTGAAGCCTGGCATTACAGGTGATCTTTCAGGTTCAGGCCGAGCAGCTTGGCGCTACGCTCCAGGGCGGCCAGCTTGGTCATGTCGCCGTGGTTCGGCACGTCGGGGTAGTGGTGGGCCAGGACCGCCGAGGGGAACGGCTCAATCTCGGCGAACCAGGCGGCGCGCATGCCCAGAGGGTGCCACGCTTGTGTCGCGGCTTCGATGCCGCTGCACACGCTTCCATAAGTGATGGGCATAGGTACATCCCGCGGCTATAGTTCAGCTATTGGAAAGAGTGGGAAATCGAATTGTCTATTTGCTTAGCGTTGACTGACGCAGACTGGTCACTGACGAAAGATGTGTTTTCCATTATTGGAACAATCATCAGTGCTACCGCAGTGGCAGTTGCGTTTTACTTTGGTCGCGAAGGTCTTCATACCTGGCGGCGTCAGCTCAGAGGATCAGCCGATCACGATCTTGCTCGACGCCTGCTAATCGAGCTCTACAAACTTAGAGATGAGATTCAGAGAGCGAGATCACCGGCGATTTTTTCGTTTGAAGGAGTGCCTTTTGAGGGGGAACTCGTTTCAGAAGATCCCAAGCAAGCCAGCTATGCCTTTAATGAGCGCGCCTACCGTCGCCGATTAATAGCAATGGATGGTGCTCGGAACCCGTTGCGGGCCACCATGCTTGAGGCGGAGGCTATATGGGGGCATGATCTAAAAGTTCTGATGGAACATGTCTTTAAGCTTGAAAGAGAATTTGTAATTTATGTTCGGCTTCATCTGATGTCCATAGATCCTCAGCGAACTGTACAGGGGGATTTATCGCGTCAGCAGCTTCTAGGGCAGAGGCGAAATGTTCTTTATGACTTGGATAGTGCCGATGACGTTTACTGGGGCGAGATGATGCAGGCACTTCGCGGTGTCGAGAATCACCTCCGTGCACGCCTAATACCAAGTTGAATGTATGGCTTCAGGTTCGCCAGCTGGCGTGAAGTTAGAAAAAGGTGAGAAATCTAGTTACTCGCAAAGACCGTAGGCTGAAGAGCAGCTGTTCTGGCTGTCGGTGCGGGCGATCAGGTCGACCATGTCGAACTGGCGGCCGCCGCGGGCGTCGATGCACATGGCGCTCATGTAGATCGTCCACCGGTGGGGGATACCGCATACGGCCTGGCCGATCTTCCCCGGCGCGATGTTTTTGAGCGACTTGTAATTGATCATGCCCTGGCGGCCGCTTGGGTCGATGTTGACCACCGCTACGTGGTTGGCGGCCAGCAGCGACCGGCATGACCGGTCAATGCGGGCTTTGAGGTTGTGGGGTTTGCGCTTGCTCATAAAGCCTCCTCGAGTTTGCGCAGCGCGTTACGCTCGGCCCTGGTGATGGGCGGCTTGCGGCGCTTGAGGATGGTTTCGGGATCGATCTTGGTCGAGCGTTTCGGCGGGACTGAGTTGCTGGGCGGGCTTGGCAACTGCGCGACTATCCCGCCAGCGGCCAAGAACTGCGCCGTGCGCTCCGATATCGAGTAAGCGTCCTGGCGGTGTTGCTCTACCAGGCTGAGGTTGTTGCTGACGTAGGTCATGCTGCTTTACTCCTGAGCGCCGCCTCGTACCCGTCGACCAGTAGCTTGAACTCCCACAGGTCTTCCTCAAGGCTTTCGATGTAGTCGTTGTCGCGCTTGAACTCTTTCCACCAAAGCTGGCGGCCCACCGGCTTCAACAGCGGGCAGTACATCCCGATGTGCCACCACTTGCGGTCGGTGATCCACATGCAGCCCTGCACCTGGTCGATGACTTCGCTGGCATCGTTGTCGATGTGAAAGGAGCGAAGCTTGTCGGGGGCCAGGAAGCACTTGTACTCGGAGCCGCCATCCTCACCAATGAACCCATCCGCGCTGGCGCCAAAGACGCCGTCGTCGGTCTTGACCAAGCCAACCTGGGTAACGATGAGGCCGGTCTGGATTTCGTGCTCCATGCGCGCCTCGGGCTCCAGCTCATGCCCGCGGCGCATCTGCCATGTCTCGAACCCGCCATCCAGTGGCGCTCCGCCGATGCGCTCGACTGCCAACTCAAAAGCGTACGACAGGGCGGCATTCGACGGTTCACCAACCTTCTCGCCCTCCAGGGCGCGCTGAACAACTTCTGCCTTCGGTGCGGCCTTATAGCCGGCCAGGTCGCGGGCGCGGCCTTCACTGTGCCCAGCGAGCATTGCCTCCACATACTTGCGTTGCTGCGCAGTCAGCCCGTTTACCTTGGAGCGGGCGGTGCTGAACATACTTGCGGTGATGACCCCGGCGCGGGCCTGGAGCCATTCAGGCGAGCCTTGTGTGCAATTGACGATAATCATTGAGGCGCCTCCAGCTTGGCTTTGCGAACGGTAACCGCCGTCTTAACTGTGGAATACCCGTTGGTGTCTCCAGACGCCTGAAGAACTTTCAGGCTGGCCTGCCAGACATCCTTCAACTCGTCCGGCGTCGTGGTCTGCCCGACACGCTCAAGGATGTCCGCGACGACCTGGGCGCGCATATCCTCTGTTTCAGAGCCGTCCGACGACTGCCCGTCATCATCGCGGATGTCGCCGGTCGTGATGTTCAGCAGCGCACACATCACGTAGCGCTTGCCGTAGGTAGTCGATGAGCCAACGGCCTGTACATCATTGCGGCCTTTTCCGATATCGATCGGCAGGCTCATGGTCGTTTGCTCGCGGTGACCACCCCGGTGCATCAAGATTCCAGTGACACTGATCGCCTTTTCAGCGTTTTCCACCTTGAAGGTGATGGCGAACCCGTGCTGCTGCATGATCGGCTTCAGGGTGTGTGTGATGTGGTCGAGCGTGGCGTAGGAGTTTCCTGTGTGCAGGTTCACGGCACCTTCGAACACAGTCGGGATGTTGCACTGCATTTCGGCCATCGCGGCGTTGAAAGCTTGCTCAGCCTCCTTGGCCTGCATGCGCTCGTGCATGGCCAGCAGGCGCTCCATCTTCTCGATGTCGCAGGTCGGATCGGCGGCAGCACGGCTGATGACGGCCATGATGCTGTTGTCCGTGGAGATCGGTGCCACAGCCTGGCGCCGCTGTTCGGGAACGATGATTTGGCCGCTCATGCTGGCTACCTCAGAAGTGGATGGTGATGTTTGGGACTTCGCGGCGTGCGATCTTCAGAACAATGGCCTTGGCCAGTTCCTCGGTGATGTTCATCGACATCAGCGCCTCTTTGGCGGCACCCATGATCTTCACCTTGTGGGCCTGATCAGCTTCGCGGGCCTTCTGCTGGCGCTGTGCTTCTTCAGCTTCTGCTGCCTGCCGGGCAATCTCTGCCAATCGCGCTTGCTCTACAGCCTCTTCCTGGCGGCGCACCGCGGCGATGCGTTCTTGCTCGGCGCGCTGCTCAGCGGCGATTCGGCTGGTTTCGGCCTGTGCCGCTGCTGCGCGGGACTGTTCGGCCTGCAGCTCCAGCTGTAGGCGCTGGCGTTCAGCGGCGGCCTCGGCATCCAGTGCGGCCTGTGCGGCGGCGCGCTGAGTGGCGGCGGCCTGATCAAGCAGTTCCTGTTCGCGCCGTGCAGCAGCGTCACGCTCTGCCTGGGCCTGCTGTTCGGCCTGGAGCCGGGCTTGTTCGACAGCAACACGGGCAATCTCTGCATCGCGGTCACGCTGGGCTTGTGCTTCTGTCTCGGCGCGAAGGCGCACCAACTCAGATTGCTCCGCCTCGTACTGGGTGCGCTCGCTGTGCAAGGTGCGCAGCTTGGCAAGCGTCTGATCCTTCACTTGAGCAGCTTCAGCGAGGAACTCTTCCCATGTGTCGCTGATTGCAACCAGCTCAAGCTGGGCGATGATGTCGGCGACATGGGCGGCGGCCGGGGTTTGCTCAAAAAAGGCCAGATCCTTGATGGCCTGGATTCCATCAACGTGCTTGTCTTTGCGGGCCTGTTCAGCCTCTTCCCACTCTGTCAGCGGCTGGCGGGTGGCATCGCGCAGGTTGTCCATTTTGGTGACGAACTCGCGCAGCTCTGCCTCGACCACCTTGGGCATTTCCTTAAGGCGTTTCAGGTAGTCGCGGCCCGGCTTCTCGACTGCCGACTTAGATTTGCTGACGGTTGCTGCCAGGCTGGCGATGCGGGCACGGCCTTTAGCGGTCTTGAGGTCTGGAACCTCGGTAGTTACTTCGGCCTTCACCGCATCGAAGAACTGGCCCAGGCCACCGGCAACGTAAATGGCCGGCGCGTTGTCGGCGCTGATGTCGTCGATGGTGATGACTTGCTGTTGTGCGGACACGGTGACTCCCTGCCGCGATGCTCGCAGCGATTGAAGGTGTTGTTTATTGGGTGATTAGGCCGCCGATAGCGGGGCCTAGTAGAACGATGGTGAGGAATGTCAGGCCAACGATGGCCGAGGTCCAGCGGATGGCGCGGCGCCGGTGCCGCTGGTGGGTTGTCATGGCGACCGCTGCGCCTGGGCTCGGCGCGTAGGACCGAAAGCCATGTTCCAGCGAGAAACGTGGCGCTGGTGCTGAGTGGCATCGGCGCCGGGGTACACCTCTTGCCCGCAGCGAGGGCAGTTGGCTTGATCGTCACAAATCGCCACCTGGCAGCAGCGCGTGAACATCGTGCTGTTGGTGGGAGAGCAGAGGAATACGCTGATCATGCCTTCACCTCATAAGCGACAGTCCACTCACCGCACAGGCAGGCCCGACGGCTCCAGGCGTGGACGTTTTCGATACCAGCGTCGTAGGCTAGTGACAGGGCACCAAGCCAGGATTTGTGGGTGAAAGCCAGGGTCATGCTGTTCATGCGGCCTCCTTGCGCTGCCTGGTGACTTTCAGGAGGCGCTGGCAGTAGTGGGCGAACTCTTCGTTGGTGATGGCGTTACCGGTGAGCATGTTGGTGATCATGTTCAGGACGACGCGCTGAGCGCCTGGCTCGCTGGCGGGATGCTCCAGGGCCTCAAGCGCTTCATCGATCAGGATGTGCGGGCTCATAGGTCCGCATCCACGTCGTCTTCTGCCTCTTCCCGCTCCGCTGCTACGGCGTCGGCGGCGTAGGGCCTGAGCAGGTCCATTGCGATCTTTTCGGCGGCTTCGATGGGGCGGGGTTGCCCGATCAAGTCAGCGGCGTGGCCTCGCGAGTCTGCCTGGCTGCCCAGGATCGACGAGAGGAACAGCCGAGCAAATGAGTCACGCTGATCCAGGCCGTCGATTTGGCGCTGGTTCAGGTGGCCTTGCAGGTAAGTGCAGAACCGGTCAAACGTCACCACCTGCGGCTGGCCGTAGCGGCGCTTCCATTTGATGTCCATCCCGCACACCAACTGCTCGGCCGAGTGTTCCAGCCACTCCTGCTCCGCGCTCGCCTCGCTGACCTCTGGAGGCAACTGAGCGTCGAAACGCTCTTGGCATAATTTCAATACTGCGCTCATGCTGCCTCCGGCCAGTGGCGTTCAATGCTCTCTTTTGCGTAGGTTGAAAGCCGCTCGTAGCCGTTCACGCCACCGCAGCCTGGCATCGTTCCTTCCAGCTCGACGCACGCGCGAATGTCGCAGCGGCGCGAGCAGACCCAGCCGCCGTAGTGGCATTGGTAGACTTCACCTTTCGGCTCAGGGTGATAGGCAAGCCCGCCTTTCCATGACGGCGACCCGCGCAACTTGAGGCCGCATCCTCGGCACACCGCTTGAGTTTCAGTACAGTTATGCATGGCGACCTCCAGTGTTTGGGGTTAGGCGGTGGCCTTGGCGATGGCAGCTTTGGTATTAATCAGCAATTCAGCCTTTTCGCTTTCGTAACGATCTGGATGCCATTGCGCATCTATCGCTGCCCAGCGACGCGCAATGCTCAGCAGCTCGTCGCGCTGCTGTGTTAGCACCATTCGGTCAAGTTGAAGCTGGAACAAATCAAGCGAGCCTGACTCGATGGCGTCGGTCGCAATGTGCTGGCAGGCGTTCCAGCACGCTACAAGGCGGCGGGCGTTGCTCTCGGACGGCGCACCTGTTTCAGGGTCGATGACATCAGCCGCAACAGCGACATCATCTTCGGGACGTCGGATGAAATACTCGTCAACCGTGATGCCGGATTTGCTGCCGAATCCTGCGCTGGAAAACTCCAGAGGGCCTCTTGTGTGCTCGCTCATGATTTGCTCCGTGGATTGGGTTCACCTGTATTCGTCAACACTCATGCCTCCCGCTGGTTGCCGATGGGCACGGGGGAGGAGTGCTGACGGGTAGAGGCGAGACAAAGAAAGCCCGGTTGGACGTCCGGGCTTTCAGATGCAGTAGTTGTCAGGTTTTTGGGCGGGACCGTCAGCGCCAGAACGCCGAAAGCCCCGGTCGAGAACGCCAGCGCTCACGATGGAAGCGCAAGGGACCGGTTGGCAGGCCGTCATCAGTTGGCGGTTCTGGCCGCGCATGGCTGAGCGCTGCGCCGATCAGGAACAGTAGGAGCATGGTGATCTCCAGTGAGTGGTTGATGCAGGTGGCCGCATAGCGGTATTGGTCGTCCGCATCGGAGTGGTCTCAGGCTTTCGGTGAAGGTTCTTTAACGATCTAAAGCCTGTCGTGAAAGGTGGAGACCACTCCGATGCGGCCTGGTGCTGGGGAGTACCAGGGGCGTCGGGCAGTTAACGACAGGCTGTCGTGGCGCTGGTTGTTCAGGCTGCGAGCCTCTGAGCTTTCTTCATGGCTCGCTCAAAGCTCTCGAAGTAGTAGGTCTTTTGGGGCTTGAACACGCCGCCCACGTACAGCATCGTCGCCGCTGGATCATCCGGACCGCGGCCACCGACAAAGCCCCGCGGCCTCGTATCGGCGATCAGGATTCCATCCTTCGGCAGATGTTCGCCGAAGCCCAGAATGGTTACTCCGGCTGCTTTGCATACCTCGATGCGTTCTGGCTTGAGCGCAAGAATTCCATCGTGTCGGGTGTAGAGCTTCATCGTCTTGCCCTCGGTTGTTTTCCCAATGCCCACCACTCTGGATGGGCATCAGTGAAAAGGTCCGTCAGCCTTCGTATCCAGGCTTTTCTCCGAGCTGCTTCAACTTCTCGGCCTGAAACGCCTTTGCGACACTGAACGCATGAGCGGAAATTTCCTCAGATCGGCGCCCTTCTTTAGCTGCTAACAGGCCAACAACTGCTGCCACTGCGTAGCCTTCGATGTCTTCGTATTCACTTCTGGTCATGGTGCTGCTCCGGGTTGATTTCCCGTCAGGCCCTCTTGCGAAGGCCTGCCAGTGAAATCTGTTTTCTCCACCACGCGCTGGTCCGAGTCGTCTCTCACCGGCGTTAGCACATTTCGTGTTCGATGCTTTGCCGGTTTGTGCGTGGTTTCGCGTACTCACATGAGGGAGTACGGCAGCTATCCAGAGGCTGCATGGGCGGCGGTTTAGCTTCTTCCGACCCAGGTAATGGCCTGGGTACGTCGCGGGGGTCACGTCGGGTTGTTAAAGAGCGGGTCAGGCCCTGAGGCCCTGGCGAGTCCCTGTTGGGTGACTCGATGGAGTGAACAATAAGCTAATGCCTAATCATCTGTAAATAGGTAATGCCTAATTATTTTCAGAAAATGTTCCCGGTCACTATTCCGATTTCGGAGATGACAATCTCGGCAGCGCTGATATAAGCTTTGCCTAAGCTGTATGGATATACAGCATTTAGAGGGAGGTGATTTGTGGCGAAGAAGCAGGCGGCACCGGCAGCACGGCAGGAAATGAGCGGAATGGCGCGGCTAGGGCTGCGCGTCTCATCAATGATTAATCACCCGGTGGCGCAGGCGCAGCGCTGGGTGACGATTCACCGCCTGGACACGGATGGGGATCGGGAGTGGGAGGAGGTGCTGAGCGTGATTGCCGACACTGACGAACTCGAGTTGACGCTCAATGACGACGGCAGCGTGACGGTTAGGTGGGAGCAGCAGGAGGTCGAGGTAGCGGGTAGAGGAGAGGTTGAATTTGAGTCAGAAGAAGAGGCGGCGCCTTTCTGATAGACAAAGAAAAGCCCGCGATGGGGGTAGCGGGCTTAAAGGGTTTCATTAGGAGCTGGGATAACCATAAGCGCCCGACTGTGAAAGGGATGTGAAATTTCGCGCTCAGTAGGACGTCGCGATCGCTTTGGCGAGTTGCATATCGGACATGAGGGGCGACCTATAGCTCAATCGATAGAGTCGGGATGCTTGCTCAAACTGTGCGCCGCGGATCTCGCCATCCGAACCTATGAACGCCAAGGCGTCGGTTTTGGCTGACTTGAAAATCTTTGGCGGTTCGGTCGTAAGAGAAGTGGTGAATCCAACTAAAATAGTTGGCGCGGAGATTGTGAGAAATATCGCGGCAGCGATAGGGTTGGCGCCATCACCTGATACGGCCTGCGTGCTGACCGATGCCAGTAGGGCGATTGCCAGAGCCTTCCATGAATCCATTCTTCGATGCTTCCATTGCGATCAGAGGACGACACGATAGCAGGGTAGGGGATCGCCAGATACAAGAAGCCCGGCGCTGGGCCGGGCTTGCATGTGTTCAAGGTACTTATTTTGGTAGGCCAGCTACGAGCGGCGCTAGATACTGCTGAACAACCCACCAACCGCCAGCAAATACTGCCATGCCTGCAATTAGTGCATAGACAGCGGTTTGCCCCTTTGTCAGCATAGTCTTCTCTATAGACTCCAGGCGAGTTTCCACCTTTCCGAGCGCGACTTTGACGTCGGTCATGTCTCTCTCAAGGTTGATAATTCGGGTTTCCATGTTTCCGCCCCCCGGTGGATTTCCACTCTTAGTATGTGCCTCAGGATCTGGGTTGTCACTTCGGCCGTAAGCCGGCAAGTGCTCGTCCGTGAAGATCTTTGAGTAATCACTCATTCCACAACACCCTCGGCAAGAGGATTGGCCTTGAGCCACCGCAAAATCACTGTCACATCATGGAATCGATAAAAGCCGCATTTGTTGCAACTTGATGCCAAGGAAAGCCGTGGCTTCCCCTCGAAGTACAAGCCAGATGCAACAAGGCTTACTGGGGAGCCCTTTTCCTTGAGGGGAATTAGCCAGGACGACGTGCCGCAAATTGGGCACTGTCCAGGCGTTTCCATTGCTTTGAAAAATCTAACAATGCTTTCGTAGCTGATGTTTGGCTTGTCACTCGATTCAGCAATATCCATTTCCATCCCAATCCTTTATTAACCTAATTTTCTGCAGCACCTAAGCTTCACGCATGCTCAATCCCTGCTCTCTGATAGCCTGCGCTCGGTCGGCACACACTCACTTGAGCTGGGCCGCAGCCTCTTTCAGGTCGCGGCGTAGCTGCTGGTTGGGTTTATTGAGGGACATGACAAATCCTGAGGCGTCTAGCGCCCGAGCAACTGTGATCGCGAAGGGCAGTTTATCTTGAACCTTCGAATGGACAGGGCTTCGTTCCTGGCGTCTTTCTCATTCTGATATTTCATTGAGAATGTGCCGTCTTGATAGCTCTTAGCCATGGCGCTGTTGTTTCTATCGATCTCGCCGTAAATGCGAACGCACTCAACGGATTTCGCCTCGTCAGTAGCTGGTAGCGGTGCGTTTTCGACATCAAGCACATATTGAGACTTTTGATAGGCGCATCCAGCCAATACAGATAGCGAAAGAAGTGCGATTATTTTTTTCATTAAACCTCCGTGTCATTTTCTGTGAATCTGTTGCTCTATATCTTTCGAGTATTCCATACGAGCAGAGCGCGCTCCTGAACATGGGTCTCGTTACGCATCACGCAAAATCCTTCCCACCCTCATCTCATCCGCATAAACCGCCAGCTTGTCCCTGCCGGAATTTCACACCGGCTGCCCGTTCCACACGTAAAGCACCCGGGCCAGGATATGGGTGTCGTCCACCCGGATGTCCTCGGGGTCGTGGTGCTTGTTGTCCGAGATCATCTTAAAGCGATCCTTGCCTTTCTTCTGCAAGCGCTTCACGTACAGCATCTCGTCGTGGGAGAAGAGATAGATGCCGTCCCCGGTGAACTCCCTGATCGTAATGTCGACGAGCAACGGGTCGCGATCCTTGATCGTCGGCGCCATTGACTGACCCCAGCCGGTGATCATCTTGAGGTGGAAGTGTTCTTTGAAGGTGACGCCCAGGTCGCGCAGGTGCTTCGGGCTGACCCGTATGTCCTGAAGCATTTCCGGGTATTCGTGCGGGATCTGCCCGCCGCCCATCGCCGCGCGCACGTCATAGTGAGCAATCCACACCTCGTCACCAACCTGGCCTGGGCGGGAGAAGTCGACGTGGATGACGTTTCCTGAATCGCTTTGTTCTGCGGCGGCCAGCAACCTGGCGCGAGCATCATCTGAAAGGCTTTTTCCTTTCGTCGCCAACATCTGTCGAACCATGTCAGCGGCAGACGACGTCAACGAGCGCCCATCATTGCTGCCTTGAATGGCAGATTCTTCGCTAGTTTCTTCGAGGTTTTCGTAGGAGAAGCCTGGGCGTAAGCCCCAGTGCTCAGGCCCAACGACATCAGAGAAGTAGGCGATCACGTCCATCAGCTTTGATTTGTCGATCCTGCCATTTTTCACCCAGCCCTGTATCGACGGAGGCTTCACGGAGAAGTCGTCTGCGAGGTTCTTTTTCGATACGCCCTTGGCGATCCGCGCGGCCTCGATGGCGGCGCCTAATTCTGGTCCGGTAAGCATTGCCTAATTAAGCCTATTGCGCTGACGGTTAGGCAATGACTTGCCCGTGATAAGGTAATGCCTTATATTCGACACAAATCTCCAGGAGAGAACTCATGAAATCAGCAGAAGCGGCCAAAGAAGCATCTCGCTTGCTGGGTAGTCAGGTGGAAATGGCGCGCCTGCTGCAGGTCACTGCACCCACAGTTAATCAGTGGTGCTCCGGCGAGCGCCCAGTACCAGCAAAGCGCGCAGTTCAAATCGAAGCGTTGACCGGTGGCGTCGTAAACCGCACCGACCTTTGCCCATCGTTTCCGTGGGGGCAGATCGCTCCGGCATCTGTTGAGGCTTCGCAGCAGTCCGCCGCCTGACATCCCTGTCAGCCGTTCCATTGAAGCAATTCTGACCTCAACCGACCCAAGGAAAAACTAGGACATGAAAACGCCCGTACTAGAGACCCGCCGCCAGGTAATGGCTGCCGTGTCCAACGCTTTCCCTGGTGGGATGGATTGCGCAGCTGCTCGCCTTGGCATCAAGGACAAGCGCCTGGAGAACCAGATCTATGAAACCGCCGGGTGCAAGCCGCTGAGCGATGCCGAGATCTTCGTGCTGGAAAGCGAAACGAAGACCGAGCACCTGCCGGACTACATCTGCGCGATGTACGGCGGCGTGTTCGTGAAGATCCCGGAAGCGGGGGAGTTGGACAACGTCGATCTGTACCAGCGCTCGCTGGCTGCATCCGCACAGCGTGGTGCGCTTGACCAGATGGTGGCTTCCGCCCTGGAAGACGGCGAAATCGATTCGAACGAAGCAAGGAAGATCCGCGCCCTGCACGCCAAGTACATGTCGGCGAGCCTTGAGGCTATCGGGGCGGTAATTGAGTTGCACAAAGCCCGCGCATAAATCGCAGGCACAAAAAAGCCAGGTTCGTGGCCTGGCTCATTGCTACATCAGCGAGGTAATCATGAATACACAATCCATCCCCGTCAATACCCCCAACAATCTCGCGCCACGTTTTTCGCAATCGGAAAACGTGGCGCGCAATTCCTCAGTGATTCCGTTCGACTTCGACGGAGCCGCAATTCGGGTAATCACCGACAAGCTCGGCGACCCATGGTTTGTCGCCCGCGACGTCGCTGATGCCCTTGGCTACTCCAAACCGGAGAACGCCGTAGCCCGCCACTGCAAGGCCGCGACCACTACCCCGAAACAGGGTGGTGGTTTTATGACCATCATTCCTGAGCGCGACCTTTACCGGCTGGTGATGAAGTCGAAACTGCCAGCCGCTGAGAAGTTCGAAGAGTGGGTGGTGGGCCAGGTCCTGCCGAGCATTCGCAAGACCGGCACCTTTTCCGCCCAGGGCCCGAACAACTCCAAGATCGTCGGCGAGCTCGCGATCCTGGAATGCTTCGACCGGCTGCTGAAGCCTGCAAACTCCAGCAAGATTATGATGCTGGCCAAGATAGCCGCCAACAACGGCCTGGACGCCAAGTTCCTCCCAGGCTACGCCGTGGACGCTGCGCCTGACGCCGCTGGCGGCTCTTCGATGCCTGCCAAGGCAATCACCGCCCTGATCAAAGATCACGCCATCGCCAGCACTGCCCGCGCTTTCAACCTTGCACTCAAGGCTCACGGCTTCCTGGCTCTGCTCCAGCGCAAAAACTCCAAGCAGGAAATGGTCGATTTCTGGTCCGTGACCGAGAAGGGCCTGGCCTACGGCAAGAACCTCACCAGCCCTCAATGCCCCCGCGAGACGCAGCCTCACTGGTACGTGGATCGCTTCCTTGAATTGGCCGGCCTTGTCGGCAAAGGAGCCAAGTAATGGCCGGAGATTGGATAAAAATGCGAATAGACCTTCAGACGCATCCGAAAGTGTTCCGAATGGTGTCCGCATTGAAAGCGGACAGATTGCGGATCATCGGCGGACTGCACATCGCTTGGAGCATCTTCGACACCCATTGTGATGATGGTGTGCTGGTGGGCTACACCGTCGACGCGATGGATGCGGTGGTCGGCTGGCCAGGCTTTACCCAGGCCATGATCGACGTGGAGTGGGCATCCGTGAATGAAGGCGGAAGCCTTGTAATGCCCCGCTTTGACGAGCACAACGGGGCCAGTGCAAAGCGGCGCGCGAACGACAACGAGCGGAAACGTAACGACAGAAAGACGAAGAGTGTCCGCAATGTGTCCGCTAGTGATGCGGACAGTTTGCGGACCAGAGAAGAGAAGAGAAGAGAAGATAAAGAACAAAAGCCTTATGGCGATGATGAGGTGGGTCAGGCCGAGTTGTTCGCGCAGTTCTGGGCCCTGTATCCACGCAAGGTGGGCAAGGAAGCGGCACGCAAGGCGTGGGACAAGCTCAAGCTGACCAGCGAGCTCTTCGGTTCTTTGGTTCAGGCCCTGGGGGCGCAGTGCCTCACGACAGACTGGACCAAGGACAACGGCCAGTTCATCCCGCACCCATCGACGTGGATCAACGGCAAGCGCTGGGAAGACGAAGTACCGGATCCGTCGCCGGCCGGTAGCAACGTCCACCAGTTCACGCCGCGCCCTCAGTCTGGCGAACCAGACTTCAACAGCAACGCGTGGGCTGACGGCCTTGTGGCTCGCCCATGAAGCCAGTCAACCAGCTGATGGCGACCATGGGCAACCTGCCCGCTGAAAGCCATGCGCAGCCGCTCGACATCACGCCGCAAACTGTTGAGGTGGTGAACGACCTGTTCCGCCGGCTGCGCGGGATCTTCCCTGCATGGCGCCAGGCGTGGCCGTCCACCGAAGCGCTCGATGCTGCCAAGGCCGAATGGATCAAGGAGTTCGCCGACGCGGGCATCCGCACCCTGGAGCAGATTGAGTTCGGTATCCAGAAGTGTCGCAAGCTCAAGAAGCCTTTCGCGCCGAGCGTGGGGGAGTTCATCGCCATGTGCGTGCCGGGGCCTGAAGACTTCGGCATGCCTTCGGTCCCTGGGGCGTGGATGGAGGCCATCATGGAGATCTACAGCCACGAAGGCGTGAAGATCGCGGCCATCGCCACCGGCCTTTTCGACCTGCGTTCCGCCAAGCAGGAAGACAAGGGCCTGCGTCAACGCTTCGACCACAACTACGCCGTGGTGATCCGCCGCGCCCAGGAAGGCCAGCCGCTCGACGGGAAGATCCTCACCGGGATCGGCCACGAGAGCCAGAAGACCGAATTCGAGCTCGCCAACGAACTGGCCGACCAGCAAACCCAAGCACGAATCCTTCAGCAGGGCATCCCAGCCGACGGCAAGTCAGCCCGCGAGCTGCTGCTGGCAAAAATGAACATCAAGCGCGATGCACAGCGCGGCGCGGAGCAACGGACATGACCGTAACCAGCATTCGATACAGCACCGCCCAGACCAAACCAAAACCGCAGGCCGGCGACGAACGCTTCCTGAAAGGCCGTGGTGTCCAGCAAATCCGCCAGCAGCAGTACAGCAAGATGTATCGGGCCTACATGGTCAGCAACGGCCGCCCGGTCTGGGAGTGGGTCGACAAGGGCAGCGAGAAAGATCGCACGTCTGAGGCGTGGCTCCAGGCGCGCAAGTTGGAGCGCATGGCATTGATCGCAGAAGCAGCGGAGCAGCGGACATGAGCAATCACACCAAAGAAGAATGGCTGGTAGACCGCCAGGACTATTGCGTCTGCGTCATGCGAGATGGCGAGCCGCTTGAGATCGCCACCATCGGCGCCATGGATCACAACGGCATTAAGTTCGTGATCGGAGATGAGTCGTGGGCAAACGCATACCTGATGCGCAGTGCGCCAGAGCTGCTGAAGACCCTCGAAGCGATGATGGCTAAGGCCTACAAGCAGAATTGGAACGATCAGTACCCAGAGCTGCTGGATCAGGCCGAGAAGGTCATTGAGCTGGCGAAGGCTGGATCTGCGCAGGGTGACGGCGGCGAGTCATTGGAGCAAGAGCTATGACCTACGTCCGCGAACAAACATCCGCCGAGCTTGCCGCACACATACGCAGCTTGAAAAAAATGGCTGGCTGGTTTGATCCACTTGCTGACCGGTTGTGGCAAGAGGTTGAAGCGCTCAAGGCCGAGAACGATGCGGCGCGCAAGGATCTGCAAAATCTGCGCACCGATAACGCCCAGCTGATTTTCGCGCTCAAGCAGGAACAGCGGAGCTATCTGGTGCTTCGTGCCGAGCGGGACCGGCTCAAGGCTGAGAACGAGGCGCTGCGTGATTATCTCACCCTTCGTGTATCTGAAATGCCGCGTGATCGCCTGCGCGAGACATTCAACGCCGCTTACTACGGGCCGCGCGAACTTGGATCGGACGGTGAGCAATGCCGCGCTGGTGTGCTTGCAGTGATCGGCGCCGCCATGGGCCAGGGAGAGCAGCCATGAAGCGCAACTGGACAATCGTAGTCCCAGGCTACCCGCCATTCCCGATGATTCTGCTGGATGGAGCGCTGGATCATGCGGCGGCAACTCGTGAGGCTCGCGGTATCTGGCCTGCCTGTGAGGTGCAGCCATGACCGGTAAGGGATTTGGTGCGCGCTACTGGTGGTTCCGTCTTCCTGGAGGGCAAGGCCTTCATTTCCGCTGGGTGAGCGCTGGTTACATCCCGCTTTTCAGCGAGCGGAACGGACACGTCAAGGTTCTGAAGCTGGGGAAACTCTGGATCAAGGTGCTACGGCCATGACAGACAAAATAAGTGTGAACTGCCGCTCCATGCTCACTGAGGCCATCACCCGCATGTCCAAGATGTTCGAGGACAAGCACTTCGTGGTGGTAAGCCTTCGCCCAGGCAAGGATCGCACGCTCGACCAGAACCGGCTTTGGTTTTCGATGTACAAGCGCATCGCCGAGATGACCCAGTTGGGCGACCCAGCCGAGGCGCGCAAGTACTGCAAGCTCCATGTCGGCGTCCAGATCCTACTGAACGATGATTCAGGGTTTCAGGCTGAGTGGTACCGGGTGATGCGCCACCTGCCGTACGAAACCAAGCTGGACATGATGGGCGAGTGCCACCTGTTCGGGCCGGACGGCTTTCCGGTGACCAGCCTTTTCAATCGCGCCCAGGGCATCGCCTACACCGACCGCATCGTCGCGCGCTTTGCACCGCAGGGCGTGTACTTCTCTGACCTGCTTAGCCAGGAGGCCGCATGACTATCGAACGGAAGCCGGCCAAGCCGAAGAAGTGCCGAGTTGCTACTTGCGGGGCCTCATTCGTCCCTTCGCGCATGGGGCAGGCGGTGTGCAGTCCAGCGTGCGCCCTGATCGATGGGCCGCGTCATGCGCCGAAAGCCCGCAAGGCCCTGGATCAGATCGAGCGCGCCGAGATCAAGGTCCGCAAAGAGAAGCTGAAGAGCAGGGCGGATCATGCCAAAGAGGCCCAGGCCGTTATCAACCGCTATGTGCGGCTGCGTGACGCGCATCTAGGCTGCATCAGCTGCGACAAGCCGGTGAGCTGGGGCGGTCAATGGCACTGCTCGCACTTCCGTAGCGTGGGCGCCGCCGCGCACCTCCGCTTCAACCTATGGAACATGAACAAGTCCTGCTCCCAATGTAATGCCCATCTGAGCGGAAACATCATGGTTTACCGGCCCCGTCTGGTCGAGAAAATCGGATCTGAAAAGGTTGCGTGGCTGGAGTGCAATCAGGACCTGGTCCGCCATGAAATCCCCTACCTGAAGCGCCTTAAGGCTGTGTTTGCGAAGAAGGTGAAACGGATAGAGCAGAGATTTGAAAGGGGGCAATCATGGGCAGCAATGTGATCCTTATTCGAAAAACGCTCGCCGAGATTTCTGGATCAAAAAGGTCGATCGGCCTTTTTCGGTGCCCGGAGTGTTTGGTCGAATTTGAAACTCGAATGGAGCGCTCCAAGGTCATGACGGGGCTCTGCATTCCATGCGCAAACAAGGCTGCGGGCAGGAAGCGCGCAACCCACGGCCTCAATAACTCGAACAGCCGACTGCATGTGACATGGGCGAACATGAAGCGCCGCTGCCTGAAGCCTCGCGGTTCTGAAATCCAGAAGTACCGCGGCGTGACGCTCTGTGAAGAGTGGATGAGCTTCGATCCATTCATGCAGTGGTCGCTTGCCAATGGCTACACCGATGAGCTGACGCTTGACCGAATCGAGTCCTCGAAGGGTTATGAGCCGGGGAACTGCCGGTACACCGATTACAACGTCCAGGCGGCAAATCGTCGCCTGACCGACAAGAACACCAGCGGCCATGTCGGGGTTTCTTGGGATCGAGGCAGGTGGTCGGCAAAGGTCCAGTGGCAGAAAAAGCAAATACACCTCGGACGCTTCAAGGACATCAAGGACGCAGTTAAAGCGCGCAACGATTACTTGGCAGCTCACGACCTGCCGCACTTGAGGGCCTAGAGACATGGAAGAGATCAAGGCCATCAAGGCCAAATACCGGGCAATGACCAGAGAGCTGAAGAAGGGGGAGGCAGCATGAAGATCAACTCAGCGCGCCAGGCTTGGCATGACTGCAAGTACAACCCGGCCCCCGGGCAGGCCTCCGATGTAGTGCAGTTGGGCGTGGTGGTGCAGAACACCGAGCGCGGGCCCACGGCCAACCACGCAGTGCACGGCGCCCTGGCTGGGCACATCCAGTCAGCGATCGCCCGGCTGCACCCGCAGATCCGCGTATTCGGTGACTTCATGTACGCCGCCGAGCAAAGCGACGACCTCCGCGAGGCGGCGGAAGAGGTCGTGTTCCTGGTGGTGCAGAACCGATCGCCACGAATGACGGCAGCCAAGCGCGACAAACTGGAGTTTGTGGTGAAGGGGGTCATGCGGCGATACCGGCACATGCACCAGGGTGGGCAGTCATCAAACGAAGACCCGCTGGCCAACGCCGAGAAGTTCCGGGCGTGGATGTGGCAGGTCTACGAAGTGCGCTTGGAGTCGTGCAATTGGGAGCGTGATTGGGGTGGTGTGCTGCAGTTGATCTTCGAGTGCTGCGAGGATCTGGACCGTCGCGCATTGAGCCCCGTTGCAGCAGTAATTTACGAAATGCGCGAGGCCGCATGAGGGCCTATTGCGTTCCCGTGCGGCTGGTGGCATTATCTCGCCACTGTTAGAGTTTTGCCTTCGGCAACTTACTCACCGATCCAAGAAACCCGGCCACCGCGCCGGGTTTTTTATTGCCTGAGTTTCACTGCAGCCAGGGCAGCCTTGCGGAAGGCCTGGACGCTGATAAGCCGGTAGTGCAGCGCTACGGGAAAACACCGGCAGCCCGTGCATCCTGACCTCACTGTGCTTCCAGGGTGGCGCGAGACAAGAGCGGCGAGATCGATGCACTGGGGCGTCGACGCTGGAATTGTCTTTGGCTGGCAGCGCGGAAAGACGCGCACACCTATTCAGGGCCTCAGCATTCGCTGGGGCTTTTCTCGTTATGAGGCTCCGAAAATGTCCCGCACGATCCAATCCAGCAACTACGTGCCGGGCGTTTCCGGTTGGAAACTCAACACTCTCACCGGTGAGTTCGAGATTAACTCTTGCACCCTTGGCGGCGCGGCCAATGCGCCAGAGCGCCAGATGGTGTCGGTCGAGGTGGCCAGCTGGAGCAAGTACGACTTGCCCAAGAATGCCGCCAACCTGCTCCAGTTCATGCAGGCAGAACTGCAGAAGGTCCCCGAGCAGTATCGCCATGCCGCCGAATTCGAAGAGTTCGATGCGAGCTACGGCGATGAGTCGTTCAATTCTCGCCTGTTCCTGAGCTACGCCCGACTCGAAACTGAGGAGGAACTGGCCGATCGTCTGGAGAAGGCTAAGGTTGCCGGTATACGGGTCAGCATCAAGAACGGCTTGACGACTGTCATTCACGATGGCGTTTTACGGTACAGGATCGGCAAGCTGGACCAGCCGGATCCTGAACAGCCTGAGCCATTCAAGGTTGATGGCGACCAGGTCTACATCAACGAGGCCACGATTCAGGACGGCATCGTGAAGTCGCCATGGCCCGCCGCATGGGGCGTGCGGATGCAGCTCGGCGAGAACGGCAAGTTGTACACCGCGGGCATCGACGTTGGCTTGCCATCGCAGTTCGTGGTTTCGGCTGATCGCTTCGCAGTAAACGGCCGCGCCGCCTCGGAAATCCTCCGCGATATCGGTGCGCAGATCAGCAAAACCGAGCTGTGCCGCCAGGTGCTGGCGAACACTGATCAGCTCGGAGCCAGCCTTGCCGCCCAGGTCAAAGAGCTGATCCGCAAAGAGCTCATGCCAGGCGGGCTGCTGCACCGCTCGCGATAACTTCCAGCCTGCTACGTTGCGGGCCTTTTCGTTTTCGGCTCCACCACACCCATAGCTCCGAGCTGGGAGTGCAGCTGGGGCTGATCTATTTATGGACAAGGCCATTTTTTTTCATGGAGTGACGATGGATCCTACTGACCTCGGCCCAGGCACAGCTACCTGGCTGGGCGGTAGCGCCACCGTTGTACTGGGCGGCCTGCTTTGGCTGCGCCGCTTCCTTTCCAAGGATGCGACAGACCGTGCGATGGACAGCGCCGATATCGGCACGCTGAAGCGGCTGAACGAACTGCTGAACCAGGAGCGCGCCGCCCGCAAAGAAGCCGAGGCCCGCGCCGATCAGTTCGCCAAGGAGCGGAATGACCTGGCCGCCGCTGTTGGGCGCATGGAAGGCAAGATTGAAGCGCTGACCAGTCAGGTCGCTCAACTCACTGACCGCGTGACGCAGCAGAGCGACGAGATCACTCGCCTGCGCACCAAGCTGGGAGGAATCGCCTGATGGACAGATGCGCATTGGAATTTATCGCCCGCCGCTGGTGGCGCCGGACTGAGGTCTGGGCCATTGCCGTCGTGCTGGTGGGTGGCGGGCTGGTTCTGGGTTATCAGGCCGCCTACTGGTCACTCGCCGAAAAGCAGAGCAACCAGGTGCAGGAAATCCGCAAGGCCTACGACACCGCGATGACCGAACGCGACCGGCTGCTGGAAGAGCTGACCCGCAAGACGGGCACCGCCGCTGACAAAGCCACCAAGGCAGCAACCACTGCCGCCCAGGCTGCCGACAAGGCAGATGAAGCCCTCAACCGGGCAACGCAGTAATCCGCGCCACGTTTTCGAATGCGCCAAATCGTGGCGCGAGGTTTTCAGATGAGCAAGGTCACCCGCCTGCGCCACGCGCTACCGATGAGCCCGGACATCAACACGGCAGTTAGCGTTCTCGACAAGGCTATTGCTGATGCCGTGGACGCCGCCAAGGCTGCAGGGCTGCCCCAGGGACTGATCGTTGGATTGCTTCACGGCCATGCCCACGCACAGACACACCAGATGGTGACCGTATGACCGTCAAGGTTCTGGAGTTCAAGCGGGAAGACTGGCGCGATGCAGCCAAGACCCTGCGCAAGATCGCCGATGACCTGGATGCGGGCGAGCATCCCGAGTGCACGGTAGGTGCTTTGACGTTGATCGGCGCGAAGGGGGAGGTCACGGTGTTCGGCCTCGGCCCCAAGTGCGACGACCTGCAATGCCTGGGTGCCATGCGCCTGGGTGAGCAGAAGTTGATTGATGTGCTGCTCGATCCTGAATGACTGGTTACGGATTCAGTTGTTCCAGTTCTTCTGCGCGGGCTATGGCTTCAGCCTCAGTTTCGAAGTGGTCGTTCGTGTAGTCGCCCGTTTTGCTGTCAATGATGTGGTAGTTGATCGCGACAAAAGCGGGCACGTAATCGGCATCATCAACAACGAATCCTGGGACCAGCTTGATCTCCTGCGGTGGCATTACCATATATCTGGGCATAGCGAACTCCTGGGTTGGTGTGCCGCAGGTGAGTGCGGCACGGACGTATTACTCAGCGTCACGCATCCGCTGTGCAACACCTTGTAGATAAGTGATCAGGTATTCGACCTGGGCAGCTGACGTGGCTATCGGGTAGTCGCCGAGGACCGCTCGCAAGATGTCGTGGTGGTCAACGTAGAACAAGTCACCGTCAATGTATGAGGCGTACTCAGTATTCGATATATCGCGCATCGTTGGGATGTCGATTGCGTTGGCGCCATATTCGATCTTCACATCAAGCTTCATGGGTTCACCTTGCCAGTGAGTAGGGATCATCACCAATACCGGCAACCCGCCACCATTACAAGCTCAAGGTGATCCATGGATAGGCCATACCCTCCATCGTCACTGCTTCAGCTGTCCGAGTTATCCGAATTCGGTATCCGCCTAACACCGGCGCCTGAGGTCTGGGAATGGCTCCAGGCCGAGATACTTGCCGACACGGGCAGCATTCACAACGAAGACCACGCCCACCTACTCGATGCAGATATCCGGGTCATGTGGGCGTCGTCGAGCTTCGAGAAGCAAGGCCGTACAGTCCTGGGCCAGGCCGAACAGGTAGCGTTCCGCGCCGGCGGCTGGCAGAAGGCTCGGATGGAGCAACAGATGCGTGATTGGTTCGGCGATGTGCCGTCCTTCATCATCACGCTGGCTGCTGACTACTGCGCCCACTGCACAGACCTTGAGTTCTGCGCACTCATCGAACACGAGCTGTACCACATTGCTCACGCCAACGATAAGTACGGCCAGCCAGCCTTCAACAAGGAGGGCGCGCCAAAGCTTGAGATGCGTGGACATGACGTCGAAGAGTTCGTCGGCGTTGTCCGCCGCTACGGTGCGAGCCCTGACGTTCAAGCGCTGGTGGATGCTGCAAACAGTCCTGCTGAGGTGGGGAAATTGAACATTGCGAGGGCCTGCGGAACCTGTCTGCTCAAGCTGGCCTGAATGTGAGACAGGCATGAGACGGAACCCAATCTATGGCAGCCCTGAAAAACGATGTGAAAGCCTTCATCGTTCAGGCTTTGGCGTGTTTCGACACTCCCACGCTCGTCTCACAAAACGTTAAGCATGAATTCAACATCGATGTGACCCGCCAGCAGGTTGAGCAGCACGACCCAACAAAGCGCGCCGGAGCCAATCTGGCAGCCAAGTGGCGCACCCTATTTGAAGACACTCGCAAGCGGTTCCGTGAAGAAACAGCCGAGATTCCTATAGCCAATCGAGCCCATCGGCTGCGAACGCTTGGCCGTATGGCGGAGAAGGCCGAGAACTCAAAGAATATGGCGTTAACGGCCCAGCTGTTGGAGCAGGCCGCTAAGGAGACGGGAGACGTATACGTCAATCGACGCGTTGAGCCTGACAAGTCGCTGGATGAAGAAATCAAACGGCTTGAGATCGAGAAGCGTAAGGCCGAGCTCAAGCTGATAGAGAAGGGCGGCGGCAACTCCAACGCCCAGCTGCTGGCCGATTTGATCGCGAGGCTGCCGTCATGATCGCGAACACTGGCAACCTGATGCTGGATCGTCAGCTGTCTCGTTGGTACCCGCTCAAGGATCACCCGGTGCAGCTCGCCTTGGTGGCCGCTGTGTCTGAAGGCATTCGCTTCCCTCTGGTGCCAGCTGGGCGACGCAGCGGCAAGACTGAGCGGTTCAAGCGTTTCGTTGTGAAGCAGGCATCGGCCTACACCGGCATGTACTTTGCCGCAGCGCCGACGCATGCCCAGGCGAAGAAAATCTTCTGGGATGACCTCAAGGCTTTCACGCTGTGCTGCATGCACAGCCGCCGGCCGTCCGAGTCGGACCTGATCATCTATATGGACAATGGCAGTGAGATTCACGTCATTGGCCTGGATAAACCGCAGCGGATTGAGGGTATTCCCTGGACCGGCGGCGGCATTGATGAGTTTGCTGACATTAAGCCGGACGCCTGGGAGGCAAACATTCTCCCGGCGCTGAACACCGTCAACCCAACCATGCCGGATTACCGGGCCTGGTGCTGGCTACTCGGCGTACCGGACGGCCTGAACCACTATTACGACCTGTGCATGCAGGCGGAGTCGGGCAATGACCCGAACTTCCGTGTGTTCCACTGGAAATCGGCCGAGATTCTTCCGGCTGACGTAATGGACGCAATGAAGCGGGCCATGTCGGCCAAGCAGTTCAAGCAGGAATTTGAAGCATCGTTCGAAACGGCGTCTGGCCGGATCTACGAGGACTACAGCAAGGCGAACACCACGGATGCAGCCATTGAGCCGCATGAGCAGCTGATGTGGATGCACGATCAGAACTTCACGCCTCTGTCATCTGCGATCGGTGTCCGGCGCAACGATGGCAAAGACCTTTATCTGCTCGATGAGATTGTGCTGATCAGCGCCGTTTCGAAGCAGTCAGCTGCTGAGTTCGTGGACAAGTTCAAGGATCACAAGAACAAGCACGTCCTGATCTACGGTGACCCGGCGGGCAAGGCGGGCGAGAAGCACGGCCACGCTTCTGACTACACCGACATCGAGGGCGTGCTTAAGGCTAATGGCTGGACGTACACGCGCAAGGTCAAGCCGGCGCACCCGTCCATCAAGGACCGGCAGAACGCCGTCCGGGCGAAGATCCTGACCGCCTCAGGCGAAACCAGCTTGTTCATCAACCCTGTCACGGCTCCCTGGTGCCACAAGGGCTTGAGCACGGTTCAGCTTCAAATGGGCTCGACCTTCCAGGAAGACCAGAAGAATGACTACCAGCACATCACCACAGCGATCGGCTATTGCATCGACGTTGAGTGGCCGTGCATCAAACGCACCGCATCCACTGAAAATCTGAGAATGTGACCCCATGAGCAACGACCCAAGCAAAACGCTACCGGCCGTAGACGCCATGCGCGAAGACTGGGCTCTTGTTGACGCGCTGATGGGCGGAACTAAGGCGATGCAACTGGCTGGCAAGCTCTACCTGCCGAAGTGGCCAAAGGAGGATGACGACGCCTATAAGGAGCGCCTGTCGCTCTCCACACTACTGCCTGCGTTCAGTGAGACCGTCCAGAACATGAAGGGCAGGGTGTTCGCAGAACATATCGCGCTCGGCGACGATGTGCCTGAGTCGATCAAGGCCTACGTGCAGAACTTCGACCGCCAGGGCAATAACCTTCAAGTCTGGGCTCAACAGCTATTCACCGTAGGGCTTTCCCATGGCCTTTGCCATGTGCTGGCTGATTACCCCAAGACGAAAGACGAGCAGGGCAACTCTGTCGTACGCACTGCTGCGGACGAGAAGGCCGCCGGTGTTCGCCCATATGCGGTGATGATTCACCCCCAGCAGGTGATTGGCTGGCTCACAGAAGAGAAGGGGGGCGAATGCTCGCTGTCTCAGTTCTGGTATGCCGAGGCTGTCGAAGAGCGAGCCGGCGATTTCGGGGTGACTGTGATCCCGCAGATCAGGGTGTTGATCCCTGGTGGCTGGAAGGTGTACCGCAAGACCGAGGACGCCAACGGCAAGAAGGAGTGGACCAAGGTTGATGAGGGGACGAACACGCTCTCTGTCATCCCGCTGGCCACCTTCTACACCAAGCGCACGGGCTTCATGACCGCAACGCCGCCGCTGTTGGAGCTGGCGCACCTCAACAAGAAGCACTGGCAGTCCCAAAGCGACCAGGACAACATCCTGCACGTAGCCCGGGTGCCGATGCTGATGATCTCCGGTATCGATGACGAAGCTTTTGAGCTAAAGGTTGGGACCAGTTCCGCAACCAAGCTGCCTACAGGCGGCGACATGAAGTGGGTGGAGCATACCGGAACCGCCATCGAGGCCGGGCGCAAGTCGCTGGAGGATCTTGAGGACCAGATGCGTATCGCTGGCGCCAAGTTGCTCCAGAAGGAAAAGCAGTCCACCAAAACAGCTACCCAGGCCGAGGAAGAGGCTGCTCAAGAGATGAGCCCGCTACAAACCATGGCCGGCCAGCTTGAGGACACGCTTGACCAGGTGCTTCAGTACTTCGCGCTCTGGAAAGGGGAGAAGGAGGGCGGCCACGTGAAGGTGAATGGCAACTTTGACGTGGACTTCGCACCGGAAACCACTCTTCCACTGCTGCTTAACATGGCAACCCAAGGCCGGCTCTCCGACGAAACCCTGTTCAATGAGTACAAGCGCCGTGGCGTGGTCTCTGATGACATTGAGTGGGAGGTCGAGAAGCAGAAGATCGCCGACCAGGGGCCAGCGCTCGGAGCTCTCTAAATGGCAACGGTCAACGAGATCCTTCAGGACGAGCATATCGCTCACGCGGTATCGCTGGAAAAGTACAAGCTTGGCGTGGTGCGGCGCATCATTACTCAGCTGAATCGGTCGGATGCCAGCCTATCGGCGGCGCTGACCGAGGCCCTGGAGCGAATGCCTGCCGAATCATTCACTGTAGAGCGTCTTGAGCTGCTACTGAGTGAGGTGAGGGCAGTAAACGCCCAAGCCTACGACCAAGTGTTCACCGCGCTTGAAGCTGACCTGCAGGAGCTTGCGGGCTACGAGGCCAACTGGCAGCAGACACTGTTCCAGCAGGCACTGCCAGAGCCGGTGCTGGTGCGCTTCCCGTTGGTGAGCATCAGTTCTGAACAGGCATATGCGGCCGCGATGTCTCGGCCGTTCCAGGGGCGCCTGTTGCGCGACTGGGGCAAGCAGGTAGGCGCTGAGCGCATGGTCAAGGTCCGCAATGCGATCCGATCCGGCTACCTGGAAGGCAGGACCACCGACCAGATCATCCGCAGTATTCGCGGCACTAGGGCGGCCGGCTATGCTGATGGCTTCCTTGAGCGGCCTCGGAAGGACTTGGCAGCGGTCGTGCAAACGGCCGTGAGCCACACCGCAGCCACGGCACGAGAACAGTTCAATGTTGCGAACAGCGAAATCCTGAAAGCTGAGGACTGGCTCAGCACCCTGGACACGAAGACCTCCACCGACTGCATCATCCGTGACAAGCTTTCGTATGAGGTTGGCACGCACAAGCCGATAGGGCACAAGGTGCCGTGGCTACAAGGCCCTGGGCGAATTCACTTCTGCTGCCGCAGCACTTCAACGCCGCGAACCAAGTCGTGGCGAGAGCTTGGTATTCCCATTGATGAGATGACACCAGGTCAGCGGGCAAGCATGGACGGCCAGGTGCCGGCTGACACTACCTTCAGCACTTGGCTTGCTCGTCAGTCCGATGCGCGCAAGGCTCAGGTGCTCGGACCAATGCGGTATCAGCTCTACAAGGGCGGCAAGAGCCTTGAGGATTTCTACTCGCCAACCGGTGAGTGGCTGACCCTGGAGCAGATCAAGCAGCATGACGCGCAGGCATTCGCTAAGATGGCTGCATGACCAAGGAGAATAAGCCATGTTAGTGAAGTTGATCGGTGGCACAAATGACAGGCAGACGGTAGATATTTTGGATGGTGATACGTCTATCAGCGTTCCAAAGCGCCATACTGGATTCCAGCGGGTAGTCGGGGATCTCGGCCATGAGCGCTACATTTGCCAGGAAGTAATTGGCGCCAACGGCGCAAGCTGGTCGTTTTTCGTCATCGAAGGCGGTGACGCTCTTGACATCCTTCAGAGGTCCTACGGTGGCTGACGCGCCGCGCTTTCACCTCATTCAAGGCACGCCAGCCCCGGACACTCCGGCGGAACAGGTGCGCAAGCGCATTCGGGCGATGCCCAAGCCAGCAACGATGGTTCAATGTCATCGCTGCGGCGGGCGCGAGGTGATCGAAACGAAGATCGGCGTGCTAATGAAGAATGGCAGGCCGACTGGCGGTACCAAGACGATGATTTGTGTTGGGTGCCTACTGAGGGGGGAACGAGTGTTAGTCTAGGGCTCGCGCCTGAAACTCTATGGCAATCAAAGCGTTTCAGACGCCCCTATAAATACTTCACGATGAAGGTCGCTATGAAACTCAGGAAACCCTCAGACGTGCATGAGTTGGACGTTACCAAGCATGCCGTGAAATTGTTGAGAGAGCTCGCTGATAATATTGAAAGCGGCGCGGCAGAGTTAAAGTCTGCGCATCGTTGCTGGAATGACGACGATCTCCCTCTGCAGAGCATGATTGTAGTGTTTGAGAAGGATCCAACTTCGAAGCTATAAGCTGATGAGTATTTTCTGCCCTGGCATTCGCTGGGGCTTTTTTATGGGCGCAATTCCGGATGGATAGCGCCGCACCGGGCCGGATGGCCTAGCAGATGGGCGGATGCCTGGAGACTAACTGATGAAACTGAAACTCGACGAACAAGGCCATGTGGTCGTGCAGGATGGCAAGCCGGTTTACACGCATGACGATGGAAAGGACGTAGCGTTTGACGCACCGTCGGCCGTATCCAAAATCACTGCGCTGAACGCCGAAGCCAAAGGGCACCGCGAAGCCAAAGAAACCGCCGAAGCTCGCGCCAAGGCATTCGAAGGCATCGAAGACCCTGAAAAGGCCCGCGCAGCACTGGCTACCGTCGCAAACCTCGACGCCGGGCAATTGGTCCAGGCCGGTAAGGTGGATGAGATCAAGCAAGCAGCCATCGCCGCCACAGAGGAGAAGTTCAAGGCGCAGGTGACCACGCTCGCTGAGCAGATCAAAACCGTCACTGCGGAGCGCGACACCACCACCGGCATTCTCTACCAGGAGAAGATCGGCGGCGCCTTCGGCCGTTCCAAGTTCGTCACCGACAAAATCGCTGTTCCGCCCGACATGCTGCAAAACACCTTCGGCAAGGCTTTCAAGGTCGAGGAAGGCAAGGTCGTGGCTTATGGCGACGATGGCAACAAGATCTACAGCCGCGCCCGCCCTGGTGAGCTGGCTGACTTCGACGAGGCGCTGGAAGCCCTGGTCGAGCGCTACCCGTACCGCGACAACATTCTCAAGGGCACCGGCGCCAGTGGCGGCGGCTCTCCGAACAATGGCGGCAAGGGTGGCGACAAGAAGACCCTTCCGCGAGCCGCATTTGATGCGCTTGATCCAGCCGCCAAGGCTGATCATGCACGCAATGGCGGCTTGGTAACTGACTGACCAACGCCGCCGGGGTTTGCCCGGCAAGTAATCAATGCCCGCCACTGAGCGGGCTTTTTTGTGGAGAAAGCCAAAATGGCGAACACCCTTAACGGCCTGGTGCCGGCTCTGTACGAAGCGCTCGATGTCATCTCTCGCGAGATGACGGGCTTCATCCCGGCGGTATCCCGTGATTCGTCCGTTGCCCGTGCGGCAATCGGCCAGGACGTGCTGGTGCCCATCACCAGCGAAGTGGCTGCGGCTGACAACGTTCCGGGCGTTACCGCTCCGGACTCGGGCGACACCATCGTCGATAACGTCGCGGTGGCCATCACCAAGAGCAAGCACGTTCCGGTACGCTGGAATGGTGAGCAGACCAAGGGCCTGCAAAACGCCGGCACCTTCTCGTCCATCCAGGCGGATCGCTTCTACCAGGCGATGCGCACCCTGGTGAACGAGGTGGAGAAGGATCTGTGGTTGGAGGCTTACCGCAATGCCTCCCGCGCCTACGGCACCGTTGGCACCACGCCATTCGGCACTGCGGCTGACCTGTCCGACTTCGCTGGCGTGCTGGGCATCCTGGAGCAGAACGGTGCTCCAACTAACGACCTGCAGCTGGTCCTGGGTCACTCTGCCATCGGCAACATGCGCGGCAAGCAATCTGGCCTGTTCAAGGTTAACGAGGCAGGTTCCAGCGACATGCTGCGTAACGGCATGACCGACCGCATCATGAACATGGCGATCCGCCATTCCCACCAGGTGGGTCGACACGTCAAAGGTACCGGCGCCGCTTACGTCACCAACGGCTCCACCGCTATCGGTGCGACCAACGTCGCTCTGGCGACCGGTACCGGCACTGTTCTGGCTGGCGATATCGCGACCTTCGCGGCTGACGGCGACAACAAGTACGTCGTCGGTGCCGGTGTTGCGGCTCCGGGCACCATCACCCTCAACAAACCCGGCTCGCAGATCGTCATCCCGACCGGCAACGCGCTGACGCTGGGCAACTCGTACACCGCGAACGTGGCGTTTGCCCGCTCTGCGATCGTACTGGCCACCCGTGCCCCGGCAATGCCTGAGGGCGGCGACTCGGCCGACGACGTGATCACCATCACCGACCCGCTGACGGGCCTGTCGTTCGAAATTGCGGTCTACCGCCAGTTCCTGCAAACGGCCTACCACGTCCGTCTGGCCTGGGGCTGCCGCGCAATCAAGGATGAGCACATCAGCCTGTTGGTCGGCTAACTCAACCACAACGACAACCAGGGGCTTCGGCTCCTGCGTTGTTTCTGGAGAATGACAATGGCTGGACTGACGAAAGAACAGAAGGCGGCAAAGGCACTGCTGGCCAAGGCTATCGAACTCAGCGGTTTGAGTGCGGAGGCTTTTGAGGCCCTGGGCGAGCAGGAGCGTGCTGACTGGAACAAAAGCGCCCAGGATGCGATTGATTTGCTTGTGGCAGACGCTCAACGCCTTGCGGATGAGGCTGCGGCGGCGAAGCCGAAAGGTAAGCCTGTCTCGGAAGACGACGAGCCGGACTACACCGGCCTGGTGAAGGTTGAGCAGGGCGGCGAGCAGTTGCATGTTCACCCGTCCTGCCTGGACGACCACAAGCGTCTCGGCTGGAAAGAGGTCTGATATGGCTCTGGTGATCGAGAACGGCAAGGTGGTGCCAGGCGCCGACAGCTTCGCAACGGCCGCCGAACTGGTCACCTATGCCACGAACTTCGGCAAGGTCATCCCCGCAGATGTAGTAGCGCAGGAATCCCTGCTGCGCCGCGCAGCCCTGCAAATGGATGCGATGCCATGGAAGGGCAGGGCCGTGAATCGTGACCAGGCGCTGGCCTGGCCTCGGGCCGAGGTCAAGCGTCAGGGCTGGGTGTTGCGCTTCGACGAGATTCCGCCGCAGATCAAGGCTGGCCAGATGGCCTTGGCCGCCGAGATCCATGCGGATGACCTGATCGCGCCTGAAACCAAAACGGGAGCAGTCGTTTCCGAAACTGTTGGGCCGATCAGTACCACGTTTGCAGTTGCCACCAAGTCGGTGAGCAAGCCAGCAGCAACTCGGCAGTCGTATGCCCAGTTCTCCGGCCTGCTGGAATCCTCAAGTCAGGTCAACCTGGTACGAAGCTGATGGCAGATATTTATGATCGAGCCAAAGCGACCGCCACTAGGATGCTGGCGCCGCGCTCAAGGGGTGGTAAGGGGTTAGAGCTTTCTCTGATTCGGGTCACGACCGGTGAGTACGACCCCGAGATTGGTGGGAGCCCAGTACTCACGGAGCAGTTCGACGGCTCAGGTCTTCGCCAAAACTATCGCCAGCAAGATATCGACGGCTCGCTGATCAAGCAGGGGGACGTAAAGATCCTGATCTCTCCAGTGCTGCTGGATGGCGCAGACACGCCCCAACCGGTGACGCTGGACAAGATCGCCTTCGACGGTGACACCTACACGGTTCAGCACGTCGATCCTTGGGACTACGCCGGCATTGCCGTCGGCTTCAGTGTGCAGGCCAGAAAATGAGCTTCTCGCTCGATTTGAAAGCGTTTGTGGAGAAGGCAAAGGGGAATGTCGAGCAGGTAATTCAGAAAACATCTATTGATTTGCTGTCTGCGGTGGTTGATCGATCCCCTGTAGGGAACCCAGAGCTATGGGCGATTAACGCTACGGCTACGCAGTACAACGCGGAAGTAGAGCGCCTCAATACGGAGATGCGCAACAACCCAAAGAACCTGTCAAAGAATGGTCGCATGAAGCCTGGGCGACTGATCAGGGATGGCATGGACCTGGTAGCCGGCAAAGACTATGTCGGCGGCCGCTTCAGGGGTAATTGGCAGGTATCGTTTGATACGGCTATTACCGGGAACATCGAGCGGATTGACCCAAATGGTAGCGCCAGTAAATCAGCCGGCGCTGCGCTGATGCAAACATTCACCACTGAGGTAGGCACGATCTGGATGATGAACAACCTTCCTTACGGTCCGCGTCTTGAGTATGAAGGCTGGTCGAGCCAGGCACCGGCGGGCATGGTGCAGGTTTCCGTCACCGAGGCTCAAACCTATCTCAATAAGGCCGTTTCGGAGCTATCGAAATGAGCGACAGAATCATCCGAAGCCTTTTCGAGGCTCGCCTGAAAGCATGGGCGTCGGCCCGTGTTCCTGCGCTGCCGATTGCCTACGAGGACGTAGCGTTCACGCCGCCGGCGAATGACGCGCCCTACCTGAAAATATTCCTCCTGCCGGGAAATACTGATAGCGAGGATCTTGAGGGCAAGCACGCTTCGTATCGGGGCGTGCTGCAGATCAGTGTGGTAACGAAGGCAGGGGAAGGCCGGGGGGGCGCCGGGCTGATTGCCGATGAGATCTCGGCGCTCTATCCAAACAACATGGCGCTCACGAAAGCAGAATTCACCGTGTTCATCCGTTCGCCAATGGCGACTGCTGGAGCAATCCAGGGCGATACAACCAGTTCACTACCTCTGTCCTTCCAGTACAGGGCTGACACCTTCTAATCCGCCCATTGGGCAAACCCAGAACCCGCCATTGAGCGGGTTTTGTCATTTCTGCAAAGAGGAAAAACCCATGGGCTACAAGATCCCCAACGGCGGCACCTTCCAGCACGCCGCAACCTATGCCGCTGCACTGGCGTTCGCCACCATCAGCAACGCGAGCGAGGCCGTGGCCACCGTCGTTGGCAGCACCCTGGCCGCTGGCGATATCGTTCTTCTCAGCTCCGGCTGGAGCAAGCTGGACAACAAAGTGGTGCGCGTGAAAACGGCCACAGCCACCGCTATCACCCTGGAAGCGATCGATACCACTGACACGCAGATCTTCCCGGCCGGTAACGGCGCAGGAACCATGAAGAAGGTGTTGACCTGGGTGCAGATCCCTCAGGTAACCGACTTGGCCTTCTCGGGCGGCGAACAGAACTATCTGGATGTGGTGTTCCTTGAGAACGATCAAGGCAAGCAAATCCCAACTGACAAGTCCGCCGCCAGTATGGTGCTAACCATTGCCGATGATCCGGCCCAGCCATTCAACGCTGTGCTGATGGCTGCCGACGCAGGCAAGCAGGTGCAAGCAGCGCGCCTCAACCTGCCGGGCAATGACACGCTGCTCTACGGGGCCTATACATCGTTCTCAAAACAGCCGGCTGTCTCGCGCAACAACCTGCTGACCCGCACCGTCAACCTGGCGCTGCAGGCCGAGCCAACCCGCTACCTGACCGTGGTGGCGTAAACAATGGCCAAGTTCAAGATTGCCCAGAACCCTACCTTCAAAGCCGACGTGGACATTCCGCGCGTCGGCGGCGCCACGATCAAGGTGCCTTTCGAGTTCAAGTATCGCGACCGCAAGGAGCTCGCCGCGCTGTTCGCGGGGTGGCAGGAGAGCGCAAAGGAAGATCAGGAGCGGCTCAAGGCCAAGGGTGATGATCTGACTCTGATCGACATCACTGATTCTCATATTGAGCGTCAGGTGGAGCAGGTCGCCCAACTGGTCGCTGGCTGGGGCTTTGACGACAAGCTGAGCCCTGAGTCAATCCGTGCCTTGGTAGAAACCTCTGCCGGAGCAGGGGATGCCATTGTCGAGGCATACCAGAAGGCGTTTTCCTCCGCTCGCTTGGGAAACTAATCGCCGCGGCGCGCTCGCTATACGAGCCGGGCGCGCCGTCCGATCAGATGCGACTGTTCGGCTTATCCCCTGAAGACCTTGAGCAGGACGTGGATGTCTGGTCGGACAACTGGCTGGCTTTCAGCCTCTTCAATGCCCTTGCCACGCAATGGCGTACAGGGGCGTGCGGCGCAACAGGGCTCGACTACACGTCCATTCGAGACGTGGCCGAATACCTCGGCATCAAGAGAAAAACCATCCCGGAAATATTCCACGACCTTCAAGTAATGGAGGCCGAGGCGCTCGCTGTCATGGCGGAGTCGAGAGACAGCAGCCAGTAATTGCTGGCACTTATTCAAGGTGATTCAATGGATATCGCATCGCTCGGCATTAAGATCGATACGTCGGACGCCGCGAAAGCCGTCACAGACCTCGACAAAGTCGTGCAGTCCGGCGAAAAGGCCGAAAAGGCGGCAGAGGGTATTGCGGCAGGTTTCGATAAGGCGTCCGCCTCCGCTTCCGACCTTTCGTCTTCTGAGCGCAAGCTCTCCGAGACGCTCGACGAGGCCAAGGCTCGCTTACTGGCGACAGCTAAAGCTTCACTGGAGTCGAGCGAGTATTACCAGCGCCTGACTACCAGCGTGAACACGACCGCAACAGCGATGGATAGCTCTGGCTCGTCTGCAAGTAGCCTGGCAGCGCTTCAGCGTCGATTGCAGGCTGAATCTGATGCACTGGTCGGCTCGACTGATAGGCAGGCTGAGGCGACCAAGAAGGCGGCAGCAGCAACTGGCGTTCAAGCCGAGGGGCTGCAAGAGCTGCTCGGCAAGATCAACCCAGTGCAAAAAAAGCTGCAGGAGTTAGATGATCTTCAATCTCAACTTGAGAAGCACCGCAAGGCTGGAAATATCGACGCTGAAGGCTTTAAATCCTACTCGGCTGATATTGATGCGGCCCGCGTAAAGCAAAAAGGCTTCAATGACGAGGCAGGTAAGTCCGGCGGCGTGTTCGACAAGCTCAAGTTGGGCACCCGCCAGGCGCAGGAAAACGTTGTTCAGCTCGGAAACGCATTTTCGACTGGAGACATTGGTAGCGGTGTTCGCGCCATTGCGCAACTCGGAGCGGGCGCCGGCTCAAGCGCTTTAAGCCTTCTGGCGCTTGTTGGACCAATTGCCGCCGTAACTGCTGTGCTCGCAGGCTTAACTGTCGCTTATTACAAGGGCAGCGCTGAAACCAAGGCGTTCAATGACTCACTGATCCTGACCGGGAACTACGCCGGCACGAATGCTGGCCAGCTCAGTGACATGGCCAGGCAGATCGGTGCCACGGTCGGTACCACAGGGGCGGCAGCATCTGCCTTAGCAAGCCTGGCCGGCACCGGCAAGATAGCCGGCGGCAGCTTTGAAGAGATTGCCTCTGCCGCTCTTTCGATGGAGGAGGCAACAGGCAAGTCAGTCGATGCAACCATCGCTGAGTTCGTCAAGATCGCGAAAGATCCAGTGGCTGCCGCCAAGGAGCTGAACGACCAATACCACTTCCTAACCGCGTCCGTTTACTCTCAAATCGTCGCATTGAAAGAGCAGGGCGACACCATTGGTGCGGCCAAGCTTCTGACGGACACCTATGCCGACACGGTGCAGGATCGGTCGAAGCAGATCACAAACAACCTCGGTTACGTCGAGCGCGCATGGAAAGGTATTACCGACGAGGCCAAAAAATCCCTGGATGCGATCAAGAATATTGGTCGCGATGAAGGGCCGGCCAAAAGGATTACCGAGCTAACGCAGAAAGTCGCTTTTGCAGAGAGTGCGCTCAAGGCTGATCCTGATGACAAGGACGCCAAAAAGAAGCTTTCTGAGTCAAAGCTAGAGTTGGACTTCCTCGTAAAACAGCGGGATACCCAGGACGCAATAAACAAGGCCCAGGCGCTCTATCAGGAGACTCAAGACAAGGGTCAGGACGCCCAGAGAAAGTTCGACACGAGGGCTAAGAGCACTCGCTCGAACAAGGATAAGCGCAAGGATGAGCTCGATGACCTACAGAAGGAAATCGACGATATTCGTCGAGCCAATCCTAATGACTCCCGGCTGTCTCAGACCAAGATTGAACAGCAGAAAGCTGCCATCAATGACAAGTATAAGGATCCCAAGGTAGCCGCCGGCTCCGTAGACCTTACTGGCTTCAATACCGCTCAAAACGCCCTGAAAGAGCTACAGGCGACGTATTCGAACACCCAAAAGCAACTTGATGCCGCGCAAAAGGCAGGCCTGATCTCGCAGGATGTTTACGCCACGCAGCGAGCGGTGCTGATCAATGCCGAGAAGGAGGAAGTTACTTCCGCCTATCAGGCTGAGATTGATGCGCTTGATGCGGCCAAGGCCAAGAAAGGCACAACGGCAGCGCAAAGCATCCAGCTTGACCAGAAGATCGCTGATGCACGTACCAATATGGTCAAGGCGCAGAAAGATGCCGACGGTCAGCTTGAAGTTTTGGCGACAGCCGAGAAGGGGCGGCTTGATAAGCAGAAGTACGCGATCGATCAGTATGTCCAGGCGCTTGGGCAGCAACAGAAAGCTCTGGAGCTGGCTGGGCAGCGCGCCGTGCTGGGAGTTGGTCAGGGTGACCGCCAGAACGCGCTCAACGGCGAACTGAACAGCCAGCAGGACCGGTTTGCTCAGCAGTCGTTGGAACTGGAAAACCAGCGTTCCGATCCGTCGCGGAACATGTCGGATGAGGAATTCACCCGTAAGTCTCAGGCGCTCGCAGATGCGAATAAGAAGGCCACCGACCAGATCCGGCAGAACTATGCGGATGTGGAGGCTGCTCAGGGCGACTGGACAAAAGGCGCGACCGCCGCATGGGAAAACTATCTGGATTCGGCGAAGAACATCGCTGGTCAGACCAAGAGCCTGTTCGGCAACGCCTTCAGTTCCATGGAGGATTCCATCGTCAACTTTGCCATGACCGGTAAGGCGTCGTTCTCGGACTTCGCCAAATCAATCCTGGCCGACATGGCGCGTATCGCGACCCGCCAAGCCAGCTCCGCATTGCTGGGCAGTCTAGTCGGGGCGGCGGCCAGCTATTTCGGCGGGGGTGCCGCTGCAGGAGCGGGCAACGGGCTGGCGGCTGGGTCAGCCGGTGCGGTGTCATCTAACCTTGGCGCCTCCCAAGCGGGCTACTCCAGCACGTACATCGATGGTTTCAGGGCGGCCGGTGGGCCGGTAGATCCAGACTCCTTGTATCGTGTTAACGAGCTTGGTCCGGAACTGTACAGCGAGGGTGGCAAGTCGTACCTGATGACGGGGGCAAACGGCGGGAGCGTCACACCACTTGCTTCAGGGGGCGGCGCAGGTTTGTCGGGTATGTCGGGAGCCGGGGCTGCGCAGATCAGTGTTTCGGTAACGCTTAACAGTGATGGATCGAACAAGACGGAAACGAACACCCTAGGTATCGAGCAGTTCGGTAAGGATATTGGGGCATTCGTTGATACGCGGTACAGGAAGCTTTTATCTATGGATCTGCGTCCTGATGGAGCCATTGGCAGGGCAATGATTCGTCGATGACTGTTAGATCAGGGAGGACCGCACCTTTTCGATCACTAGTTTTTCTAGCTGATTGAAGGTGAGATCGCGCGCGCCTTCATGCTCAAAGGTGACGCCGATTCTGCCCCCGCCCTGGCCGCCCGGTATGTCGAGGAGAACATCTACGCTGCCGCAGATGCTTGATTTGCCGGATTCGGCAATGTGGTCATCGACGCTCAGTTCCAGCACTTTAAGTTCCATAAAAGCCTCTTTCCTTGGTTAAAAAATCATTCTATCCGGAGCCGTCATGGCAATCGAGACTTTCGCCTGGGTAACGCAGAACGGGGATTCGCCAACATTTGAATACCGGACGAGAGAGTCCCGGTTTGGGGGAGGCTACAAGCAAGTTGTTGGTGATGGGCCAAACAATAAAGAGGACTCATACCCAATCACGCACACCGGGAGCAAGGCGCGAGCGCTTGAAATTATGGCGTTCTTCGACCGACACGCTGGGGCGAAAGCTTTTCTCTGGACAACTCCGCTTGGCGATCTCGGTCTTTTCACATGCAAGGATCCCGTCCCGACCCCTATGGGTGGAGGGGTTTTCAAATTAACAGCGACGTTCGAGCGCGCGTTCCACCCATAAGGAGCTCCTATGTCGCTTATCAGCGATATCCAGACGCTAGAGCCTGGTAGTGAAGTGCTGCTGTTTGAGTTGGACGGCTCCGACTATGGAGCTGACGTTTTAAGATTTCACGGGCACGCCATCCCGCACACCCCCGAGGATTTGTTGACTGTAGGCGTGAATGCAGACCAGCTGCCTGCCAAGTCGATCTGGTGGCAAGGAAACGAGTACGCGGCATGGCCTATGCAGATTGAAGGCATTGAAGCGAACTCGAACGGCACTGCTGTCCGGCCCACCCTTTCGGTTGGCAACGTCAACGGAAGGATTACTGCGCTCTGCCGCGCCTTCGATAATCTCGTTGAGTTCAAACTGACCATTCGGCTCACGGCGGGTCGATACCTCGACGCTGTTAATTTCCCGAACGGCAACCCAAGCGCCGACTCTTCCGAGGAATCGCTTGAGGTTTGGTATATCGATCAAAAGGTCAGCGAAAACGGCACGATTGTTTCTTGGGAGCTTGCCAGTCCTGGGGATGTAGGTGGCGAGTCGATTGGTCGGCAGATGACGACGCTTTGTCACGAGGCGATGACGGGGGGCTATAGAGGTCCTGTATGCGGGTATACCGGGCCATACGTAGACGAGGACGGAAACGCTACCGATGACCCTGAAAAGGATGTATGCAGCGGATGCTTAGGTACTGGCTGCGAGGCACGATTCGGCGCAGAAAACGAGCTTTCGTTCGTGGGCTTCCCTGGTGTTTCTTTGATTGCGCGGAGCTGATGATGCAAAAGAATATTTTCGCCGCCTTGCAAGCGCATGCTGCGTCCGAGTATCCACGCGAATGTTGCGGACTGATCATTGCGGTTGGCCGAAAGCAGATTTATGTACCTTGCCTCAACACGGCACTGGAGCCTTCGGAAGAGTTCCGCATTGATCCCGAAGAGTACGCGGCAGTCGAAGATAGGGGCGAGGTGATCGGCATCGCTCACTCGCACCCTGACGCTACCAGCCGTCCATCGCCGCGGGACCTGGCTATGTGCGAGGCCACGGCCTTGCCCTGGCACATATTATCGTGGCCTGAAGGGGACTTGCGCACGGTCATGCCCACCGGCAGCACGCCGTTACTCAAGCGACCATTTGTTCATGGGGTATGGGACTGTTGGGCGATATGCGCCGAGTGGTACCAGCGTGAATGGGGGATTGAGTTTGAATCCTTCCAGCGCACCGATGGTTGGTGGGAGAGTGCGGAGAACGCCAGCCTGTACGAGCAGCACTATGAGGCTGCGGGCTTCGTGCGTGTCGACCGCCCACAGCGTGGCGACATGATCGTCATGCACGTCGGGCGGACAGTTCACCCGAACCATGCCGGGATCTACCTGGGCACTGATCCGGCGTTACCTGGCGAAGAGTCGGGCGCGTTCGGCCCAGGCCCGTTCCTGCTGCACCACCTGTACGGCAGGCCGTCGGAAATTATCGTATTCGGCGGGCCCTGGCACGACCGGACGCGCCTGATCCTCAGGCACAGAGACGCAAAACAACCAACATGACGCGGCATGGCCGCGGGGAGTACTTATGAAGTCTTCGGAGCAAAAAGTAGGCACAGGCTCGGTAGCCAGGAAGATCCTGAAACCGAGCGAGTATCCACGAATGATCATTTCCGAAGGAGACAAGCCCCGTCTTATCGGGATCCTATTTTCGGAGCCTTCAGTCGAGCAATAAGCATATCAATGAGCACACCATATTGCTCTGCGTCTGCTCCGGTAGGGAGAGATTTGAGTTCTGTCAGCTCCTGAATTAGCGCATCCGAATCAAATGAGGGAAGCTTATGTAGAACGGTGATGACTGAGGCGGTAGCGTTGATATTGGCTAGAGCGCTTGTCGTTAGAGCCCGTTCAAGAAGCCCAACTCGCTGTTCAATCGTAAGGTTTTGAGACGCCACATTGACCTCCAGGTCGTAAGCGCGCCGAAATTGGCGCAACCCCAGTCCTTGGGCTTGCAGGCGAAGGACTGGGGAATTCTTTAAGCTTTTGTTTGGGTTTTGACGATCAACTGCCACTGCACAGGGACCGAGTGGTTAGTGTGTTGGTGTCGGTTTTGAGGAGGGAATTTGTCGTCTTTGTTGGAGGTGATCTCGTCACCGCATCCGGTGCATCGGTAAATACCGGAAGCAGGTACGGTGGCACCGATTCCATAAGCGTTGCTCCACTCAGGTCCTCCACCCAGAAGAGTGTTGCCGATCTGGGTAATGTGTAACGCCGTGTTCGCAGTTACCTGTGCCATTTTCATTCCCTCGCATGGCTTGCTGGAGGCACAAAGCTACTACGGCGGCACTGAGCCCAGTTACTGGCATTCCATCCACACTGGATGCCTGGACAGGCAGGTCATTTGACTGTATTTATATACAGTCTAGGTGGTTTCGTGGCGGGGAACGAGAAACCATGATACTGTCAACTGAAATTTGACTAATACACTTGATTTGTGCAGAATCCGCCGCATTTTGTAGTTGTGCTCGTAAAAATATAGGAGGGCTTATGTACGACGTGCTCACCGTTGCTGACGCGATTCTTAAAATCGCGAAAGCTAGAGGGCAAAGCCTTACTCCAATGCAGTTGATGAAGCTTGTATATATCGCTCATGGATGGAGCTTAGGCTTGCGAGGGACTGACCTGTACCGAAATCGGATCGAGGCTTGGCAGTACGGACCTGTCATGCCTGACCTCTATCATGCTACTAAGCAGTTCGGGCGTGATCCAATTCCGCTAAATATGGTTGGTAGCGAGCCCCCAGCTGTGAGTCAGGCCGACGCTAGCTTTCTGGAGGACGTGTTCAATAAGTATGGTCACTTGAGTGGCCCGCAGCTTTCTTATTTGACTCATCAAAGTGGGACGCCTTGGGATCGCGTGTATCACCCAGAAGCTCGAAACTGGGAAATACCTGATCAGCTTATTAGAGAACATTATCAGGACCTCCTGCGAAGCAGAGGAGCGTGAGATGGGCGAACCCGAAGTACCAGGGCCAGAATTGCCCTCAGATGCTCCATGGCTGAAGAGCAGCGACTCATCTGCTAGGAGAGAAGAGAAGGACTGGGAGAAGCTTGATCCTAGGCGCGGCGCTCATAATGAAGTCTACCGGCTCACGATCAAGGCATTGAGATTTGGTGCGATTCTCCTAGGGGCAATGGCGGTAGTTCGGTTGTGGCATCTATTGGGCCCCTACGAGATATTGGGAGCCAAGGCTAGATGGCTCACAGTTGAGGATGTTAACGCCATTGATAAGATGCTCTTCAGCGGCGCTCTTGGCGGCCTTGTTCTTGGGCACCTAAAGGAAATTATGAAGCCGCTCGACAAGTAAAAAAGCCCAGCCTAGCGCTGGGCTTTTTGCATCTGGCCAGAGTCAGGGGATCCCAGTGGATGCTCTATAGAGGATTTGATTTAGTAAAATGCTTTAGATACGAGTCGAGCTCTGCTTTTGAATGCGGGATGTAGAAAGTATCTGAGTTAGGGGCTTCGGTGATTTTTGTAAAGGCCTCGGTGACGCTTGTCAGCGGGAGAAAAATGTTTCCACCTCTAAAGCCGCTTCGTTTTCTTGAGGCACCACTGTCTAAAAAAAGCTGAACGCCTTGGAATGAAACGCTCCGATCCTTCAATAGAGTCTTCACATCAAGGCCTGAGATGTTGTCTAGGTAGGGTTTGAGGTCATCGGTCGAATCGAATGACCAAAGCTGGAGGTTTTCGCTTTGGTGATGAGCGATCCAAAACACCCGACAAAACTCGTTGTAACGCTCACTGTGTTCATTTGAGTGATATTGCATAGCCTGTCCTTAGTTGAAGATGCCTGGCGAGCCGGCCCCGTGGTTACTCGTACGCAGACTCTAGGGTACTAAGATCACCCATGGCCCAGACTCTGTGGGCTTCGAACGTATGCCCATTGGTTTCGTCAAAGCCAAGCGCGGCGGCACAGTGCCAGCGGACACCGATTGCTTTCTCCTTAGCGTAACTGTTGAGGCGCTCGTCGTTGTCGAGGTCCTCGACCAAACCGCGAATGGCAGCAAAAAGCGATGCCCGCTCGAAGATTGTTTCTGCATTCTTGAGTTCGTCCACGAGCATTCGGAGAGCTTCGATGCGGGCTCTGATATGGCTCATCGGTCGCTCCAATAGATGAAGGTCACTTGCACCTTTGCATCCTTTGTTTTGTCACCGTCCAGAATTTTGATCGCATGACGTGGCGGGGTGACGCTAACTGAAACCAAGTTATCTTCGGTTATCCCAAATTCAGATGCACGCTCGTTGAACTCCTGAAGGATTTCTTGAACGCTCAGTCCGATAACTTCGTGACTTCGCAATTTTCGCATTGCTTTCTTCCTTGATGGCCGGCCAGGTTGCCGATACTGGTTTGAAAAAGCCCGGCGGGCCGGGCCTGGTGAGGGGTGTTCATACTGTGAATACCCCTATGTTAAGCATAGGTCGTGATAACTACCGTTTCATCTCAGTGATCTTTTTCACAAGGCGCTGCTTTGAAACCTCCACATGACCAACGCGCGTCATGATCGAGTTCATCTGGTTGAACAGGTCTGATTTTTCCTGTTTGGAGCCAGCAAGCTCCATAAGCTCAGAAATAGAGCCTGCTTCCCGCATCAGGCGGTAGCTCTCGACTGTCAGGTCCGCTATCTGGCGATCAAGTTCGCTAACCCTATCCACTGCGCGATCATCCACACTTTTGGTGGTAAAGCTTTCTGACAGGCGAGCAATGATCTCAGCGTTCATCGACTTGCTGGTCTGGTCAGCAGAGTCCGCCAGGCGTTCGTGGAGCTCTTTGGGAATGCGGAGGGTGATCCGCGTGTAACGATCGTCTTTATCCATGGCGTGGAAATTTACACGAAAATGGTGTCACACAACAGTTGACACAGAAGTGGTGTCATGTGATTCTGATTGTGACATTTAAACAGTGTCACTTAAGGAGTGTGGATATGTCAGAAGATGTAAGAGCGACTACTCGGTTGCCGAAGAAAATCGCAGAGTGGTTGAAGAAGCAGGCCAAGGAAAAAAATCGCTCAATGAATGGGCAGTTGATCGCCAATCTTGAGCGTCTTATGCGGCAGGAAGAAAGTGAACAGGCATAAAAAAGCCCCAAGCGCGCCAACGCTTGAGGCTCATGAAGCAGAACGTCTAACTATCAGGAAAAACGTCATGAGCAAGAATACCACAGTAGTTGACATGCGCAAATTCGTTGAGGCCCGTAACGGCGAGGTCTTCACCTCAACTCGGCAGGTCGCTGAAGCATTTGAAAAGCTCCACAACCACGTTATTGCCAAGGTCAGAACGCTCGAGTGTTCTGCTCAATTTTTAACCGACAACTTTTCGTCGGTTCAATTTGAACATCGCGGCAACACCTATGAAGCCTTCGAGATGACCAAGGACGGTTTCATGTTCCTGGTTATGAGCTTCACCGGCAAGAAGGCCGCAGCCATCAAAGAGGGTTACATTGCCGCTTTCAACTGGATGGCCGAGCAGCTTGGCCTGTCCAGCAAAACACTGGTTGCCAAAGCTGTTTCCGAGGCGCTGGGTGTGGAGGGCGCACGGACGCTCAGCAATGTGATGCGCTGCCGAGTAGCCAAGTTGGATGCCGAGCATCAGCGCAGCGCAACCGCGAAGCTCGCCTCCGCACTTCACGCCCGATTTGATGTTCCACGCATGGAGTTGATTCCCTCCGACCAAATGGATGCAGCCTGCAATTTCATCGCAGCATACTCAATCGAGGGTGAGTACCTCCCAGCGCAAAAGCACGAGGATGGAATTCACCTCGATCAGTTCGAGACAGCCAGCCTTTACATGTTGATGTCGCGCTTTGTGACTATGGAGAAACACAAAAGCAGCATGCTCGCCGCCTCAAGGGCGCTGGGCTCAAGCGCGCTGATGGACTTCTTCGACCAGCTGCATGACGGCCACATTTCATTTTCTGTGCTGGACAAGCGCCGCGATGAAATTTATGCCGCTTACAAAGCGACTGGTTGCGAAGGCGGCTACGTTTGGAGGGCTGCAGCATGAACTTCAGCCTCAAAGCAGGTGGTCGCGCCTTAATCCTTTCGCCTGAACGGCCAAATTTGGTCGGCCGCTCTGGTCAACTGATCCGCAAGGTCGAAGAAAACTGGCTGATGCTGGTCGAGGGCAAGCGCTACTCGGTCAGTGAGAAAAGCCTGATGCCGCTGGACGGCTTCAATCCAAATGTGGCCGCTTCGATTGAATTGAGGAAAACAGCATGAATGCGTTGATGATCGCGGGCATTGAGATCCACAAGGATCAAGACGGCCGATTCAGCCTGAACGACTTCCATCGCGCGGCTGGCGGTGAGAATCGGCACAAGCCGTCATTGTGGGCTGAGAATCAGCAGGCTCAGGAGCTGATCGAAGAAATTGGCAAAGCAGGAATTCCTGCTTTGAGGGTTGCTCGGGGAGGGCGGGCTGCCGGGACTTACGCTTGCAAGGAGTTGGTATACGCCTATGCCATGTGGGTAAGCCCTGTATTCAGCCTGCATGTTATTCGCACGTTCGATACCGCCGCTGCAAACGACCATGTGATCCCACAGGAAAAGCGACTTCCTATCGCGGCTGACAACCTCGACGCAGCCAAGCGGATTGCGGAAAGCTTTGGCTTGGAGGGGAATCAGGCGCTCCTGTGCGCAAACAGCATGGTCAAGTCAGCTATCGGCGTAGACCTGATGGAAATGGCCGGCGTTAAGCGGCTCGTCAATGAATCGCAGGAACTGAACTTCACTCCAACCGAGCTGGGCGCGAAGTTTGGCATGACCGCGGTGAGCATGAACAAGTTGCTCGCCGAGTGCGGACTGCAACATCAGGTGATCTACAAACCCGGCAAGAAGCGCTGGGAAGTTACGCCCGACGGTAAGATCTTCGCGGTCATCACCGACACCGGCAAGAAACACAGCGACGGTAAGCCGGTTCAGCAAATCCTATGGAAAGAGTCGGTGCAGGAGATGCTGGCCAGGCTGGCCGACCAGCTTCGGTCCGGGCTTCCGGCCGTCGTTGCTGGCGGCGTCCGACGCTAGATTTCAAATGTGATCCTGAATCACATTTAACTACCGCCACGAATTAACCCCGCCCATGCGGGGCTTTGGCGCTTCCGTTAGATAATGCTAGATTGCCTCCATTAACAAGGAGGGTGGACATGAAGCGTTTGATGGTTGTGGGTGTGATTTCTATGGCGCTGTCGGGCTGCTTTGAGAAAGGAGCTTCCGATGATGGGCTTACAAAATCTATTAGCGCGGTAAGCCGTATCGAAACAGCCAGAAATTCGCCTGACGCGACGGTTAAATCGTGGTGGATGGTTAAGGATGCTGCAGCTCAGGTTCGAGTGGAAATTTGCAAAAACAATCAGAAGTTAGCTACGGCTTACTTCGATAAGCTCTCTCAGCTATCGACTGGCGAGCTGATTGGCCGGGGCGATTGCGGCGAGAAGCCTATGAGTTTTGATCGGCAAATCACTAAGGTCGAGGTCCAATCGGAGACCCGTGCGCTGGTGACTGCTCGCATAAAGAATTCAACTCCTCCTGAAGATGGAGCGGTGCTTGACTCCGCCGATAAAAAAGCCAAGGAGGCGGGAGAGCCTTTTCAATACCTGCTTGAGCGAAAAGACGCGCAGGGTGGCTGGCGGATCACGAAAATTTCGAGCTTTCCTTCGTACGCAGATGACTGGAAGGATGTTTACGAAAAGCACGAGCCTTCAAATAATCGCTACGTCTATGGTGCCTACCAATGATCCGGCCGCGGGGTGACATGAAATTTCTCGTGGGGGCGCTGGCCCTGGTCGCGCTGGCGGGGTGTTCGACACCATCCGATCTGCTCAGGGGGGCGCCAGAGCTTTCGGCTACCACCAAGAAAAGCCCTAAGGCATACGCCCTGTGCGTGTATCCGTCATGGCAGGATTATCGTTCTAGCTCAGTCATGAGCGAGACCACTGATGGCTATCGAATCGTTGCGGGCAGTGAAATGAATGGGCAAACCGACGACGTGCTGGACATCAAGCGCAGCTCTTCAGGGAGTTCAGTAAAGCTATATCAGCGTATGGCGTGGCAGCAATTGGGGCGAGGCGACTTGAAGGAGTCGTTCAACAGTTGCCTGTGAATTAACGATCGAACATGGCCGCCTCCGGGCGGTTTTTTTATGCCTGGAGAAAGATATGGCAGCAACGGCAGCGCACTACGCTCCAATGACCGAAATCAAGCTTTCAGGATCTCTTGCTCAGAAGTTTGGCCGCCTGCATCGCAGGCAGATCGATTCCGGGGCTGGCTGGGAGGTTTTCAGGGCAATGAATGCAACCCTAGAAGGCTTTGAAGAGGAAGTTAAGCGCCTCGACAGTCTGGGCATGCGATTCGCTATCTTTAGAAACAAAAAGAACGTAGGCCCTGACGATCTGGGGCGTAGCGGAACAAAAGAAATCCGGATAGTGCCGGTGGTCGAGGGGAGCAAGCGTGCAGGAATACTCCAGACGGTCATCGGAGCCGTATTGATTGCAGCCTCCTTTGTTCCGGGATTGCAGTTTCTTGCCGCGCCCGGCATCGCGCTTGTGGCCGGCGGAGTCATACAAATGCTGAGCCCCCAAGCGAAGGGCCTGTCGCAGAGCGCGGCGCCAGAGAATCTACCTTCGTATGCGTTTGGCTCAGCGAAGAACACCACGGCCAGTGGCAATCCAGTGCCTATCTGTATCGGCGATCGCCGGTGGGGCGGGGCAATCATCTCGGCATCGATCTACGCCGAAGACAAAACGTAAATAGCACGCAGCAGACAAGCCGCCCTTGAGGCGGTTTTTTTATGCCTGGAGGAAAGTATGGGCGCAGCACATCGGCTGGATATTCATGGTGAGAAGGGAGGCGAGAGCAAGCCGAAATCGCCAGTTGAGGCGCCGGACAGCCTTCAGTCTACAAACCTTGCGAAGATACTTATTGCTGTTGGCGAGGGTGAATTCGAAGGAGCCCCTACGGCGCGCGACATCTTCCTCGACAACACACCAATCCAAGACGCCAGTGGCAACTACAACTTCACCAACGTCAAGTGGGAATGGCGGCCGGGCAGCATCGAGCAGTCGTACATCTCTGGCATTCCGGCGATTGAGAACGAGACGTCCGTCAATGTCGAGCTGCGTAGCGACAATCCCTGGGCGAGGGCGCTGAGCAATACTCAATTGTCAGCTGTGCGCCTACGGCTTAGCTGGCCGCGCCTGGCCAGCCAGGATAGCAGTGGGAATACCAACGGCTACCGCATTGAGTACGCCATCGATGTGTCCACCGATGGAGGTGCATATCAGCAGCTACAGTTCGGCGCGGTGGATGGTAAGACCACCAATGGTTATCAGCGGTCCGTTCGCGTTGATCTGCCGAAGGCTACCTCTGGCTGGATGGTGCGAGTCCGCCGACTGACCCCAAACCAGAACTCAGGCACCATCGCTGACACGATGAACATTGCGGGCTACACCGAGATCATTGATCGGAAGCTGCGCTACCCGAACACGGCTCTGCTGTACGTTGAGTTCGATGCACAGCAGTTCCAGAATATTCCCGCGGTGACGGTGAAGTGCAAGGCTCGCAAATGGCCGGTGCCGACCAACTATGATCCGTCGTCGCGCACTTATAGTGGCGTATGGGACGGTACCTTCAAGCAAGCGTGGACCAACAACCCCGCATTCGTGACCTACGGCCTTTGCGTCGAAGAGCGCTTTGGGCTTGGCAAGCGCATCAAGCCCTGGATGGCGGACAAATGGGAGATGTACCGCATCGCCCAGTATTGCGATCAGCTAGTTCCGGACGGCGTGGGCGGGCAAGAGCCTAGATTTCTCTGCGACATAAACCTGCAGGGCAAGGCTGAGGCGTGGGTGATCCTGAGAGACTTGGCAGCAATCTACCGGGGCATGACCTATTGGGCTCAAGGAGCTTTGGGCATGCAGGCAGATATGCCGCGGGCTCAGGACATTGACTATGTCTTCACGCGATCGAACGTCATTGAGGGAGAGTTCACCTACGGCGGCGCCGAGAAAGACACACATTACAGTCGCGCCCTGGTGAGCTATGACAACCCTGCAAACAACTATGATACCGACGTCATACCTGTAACAGACCTCGCTCTACAGAAGCGTTTCCGAGATCGCCCGATTGAGATATCAGCAATAGGCTGCACTCGGGCGTCGGAGGCCCAGCGTCGCGGTAAGTGGATTCTGCTCAGTAATAACCAGGATCGCACTGTTACCTTCAAGACTGGGATGGAGGGGCGCATCCCGCTGCCTGGGTACGTGATACCAGTAGCAGACGAGCTTATTGCCGGCCGCCCAAATGGTGGTCGAATCTCGGCTGCTGCTGGCCGCGTCGTGAAACTTGATCGAGACACTCAAGTCAAGACGGGCGACCGCCTCATCATCAACCTGCCAAATGGGCGCGCCCAAGCTCGTACCGTTGAGCTTGTAAGTGGTCGTGACGTAACAGTGACAACACCGTACAGCGTCACGCCTGAGCCGCAACTTCAGTGGGCTATAGATGCTGACGACCTGGCTATCCAGCTGTATCGAGTGCTGAAGACTGCTCGCACGACTGAGGGTGAGTACGAAATCACTGCCTTGGAGTTCAATCCAAGCAAGTTCGCCAGTATCGACACGGGCGCGCGCCTCGAAGACCGCCCGATCAGCGTCATACCGATCACGGTGGTGCCGCCGCCGGAAAGCGTCACTGTCACGTCAAACGTGTCGATCGACCAAGGCCTGGCCATCAGCACCATGAACATCTCCTGGCCCGCCGTGAGTGGCGCGGTCGCCTATGACGTGGAGTGGCGCAAGGACAGCGGCAACTGGATCAAGGTGCAGCGCACCGGTTCGACGAGCGTGGACGTCACCGGCATCTATTCGGGCGCCTACTTGGCCCGCGTGCGGTCGGTAAGCGCGTTCGAAATATCGTCGATCTGGAAAAGCTCCAACCTGACCAATTTGGAAGGGAAAGTGGGCCTCCCGCCGGCGGTGGCGTTCCTGACCACCACCAGCGAGCTGTTCGGCATCAGCATCAAGTGGGGTTTTCCACCAGGTGCAGAGGACACCCAGCGCACCGAGTTGTGGTATGGGCCGGCCAATGATCTGTCGGTGGCCACCAAGCTTGCCGACCTGGCTCATCCGCAGGCCGATTACCGCATGCAGTCGCTGTTGGCCGGCGCCACCCTGTTTTTCTGGGCGCGCCTGGTGGACCGCACCGGAAACGTAGGACCGTTCTATCCGGTGGGCAACGGCGTCATTGGGCAGGCCAGTTCGGATGCAACACCGCTTCTGCAGATACTTACCGGCAAGGTTACCAAAACTCAACTCGGCCAAGACGTAATCACAGAGCTCGATGGCCTTCAGGACCAGATCGACGAGCTGGACACCCTGGGCGGTTACGTACCTGCCCAGGTCTACCTGAAAGGGCAGATGGTGGTGGAGGCGGACCGCATCTACCAGGCGAAGGTGAATGTCCCGGTCAACAACCCGCCGCCCAACGCTACTTATTGGTTGGACGTAGGGCAGTCGGTGGAGACGGCCAACGGACTCGCGCAGCAGGTCACCACCAACACGACCAACATTACCAAGCTCGATGGCGTCGTCACGGCCCAGGCCAGCACCACTAATGCGCTGCGGGCTTCGGCGCGTGACGACAGCGGTAGCGGGGCAAAGGCTGACGCTCTTAAGGGGTGGGCCAACACGTCCGCAATCGTCCAAGAGAGCAAGGTGCGTACAACTGCGATCGAGGCGGAAGCCACCAAAACCACGCAGTTGCAGGCGACTGTCGGCCAGAACAGTTCGGCAATTCAGGAGACCTCCTCGGCGCTGGCCAACACAAATGGCCAACTGTCGACGCTATGGTCGGTGAAGATGGAAACCACCGCCGGAGGCCAGAAGTACGCCGCTGCGTTTGGCCTGGGCCTGCAAGTCGATCCTTCCGGGGTGTCGTCTCAGTTCGTTGTTAGGGCTGACACGTTCATGCTACTGAACTTGGCGAGCGGAGTCCCGGTGTCGCCATTCTCCGTTTCGGGCGGTCAGACTTTCGTCGCATCTGCGTTCATCCAGGACGGAACGATTACTAACGCAAAGATTGGCTCATATATCAGCTCAACGAACTACATCGCAGGACAACAAGGATGGATCCTAAACAAGGACGGTACGTTTGAAATCAACGGATTATCTCCAGGACAGGGACGATCCATGATGACAAATAGATCCTTGCGGTTCTGGGACGTTAATAACGTCAAGCGTGTTCAAATTGGAGATCTCACAGAATGAGTTCCGGGATGCGTATATGGGGGCCGACCGGATCCCTTGAGCTGGATGAGAACTCGTTTACAGTTAGGGTGACTCACTCAGAGATTGTTCAGGCGGGTCAGCCTGCTCCTGGATATACAAGATATATATCAATACCCGGCGTTGATCCCTCGACCCACTCCGCTGTTTGTGTGCCGGTAGCAAACTACGACACTGGCGCTACAAGCATGTACGCAATTCAATACACCCCCATATTGTCTGCTGGTGGAGTGACAATCTACTTTGGTCAGCCTGGCGCGCCGTCCGGATCATCTCTAGGCCTTGCTCCTCAGAGACTCATTGTTATGAGGTATCGTTAATGCTTTACGGACTAACTTTTACAAATAGCAATGACGTGGTAACGCTCGATTCGGAGTTCTCGAGACTTGTTGTTTTAGCTAAAGGAACATATAGCGGTACTGGTGGTGCCGGAGCATCATTCCCGTTTGTAATAACCACCCAAGAGCCGCCGCTTGTTTTTGTTAGGCCGGGGCAGTCAGGTACCCTCTGTTTCTGCAAAATATCGGGTGGCGCTGGAGCGTGGACCGGGTTTTCCTTCACTGGTATAGCCGGTGTGGGGAGTTCCGGTAGTTGGTTCGCTGCCGCCTTCAAATCCAAAGAGATAGCTACCTTCGGATTAAGATTATGGGGCGGTAGCTCCAACTTGCTATTTGATAGTGGTACGGCGTGCGCTCAGTTTACAAGAACCATTACTGGCTGGTCATATTTAGGTGCTTCTTCGACAGGGCAAGGCGCTTCAAGGCTTAGCTGGACAGCTTATAGTCCATTAAATACAGGTGACTATATGCTGCTTAACAATATAGCAATGGATGTGGCAGGTCTTACGTCTCGACAGGGAAATCAATACTCCGTGTGGGATTACGGTAACAATAGGATTGTCATGCAAGTTGTTGGGGTTGACATTTCAACTTCATACTACACGCCGGTAGTTTTCGCGAAACCGATTTCTTAATCGGTTACAAACTATTAGGGGTTAATATCCGCAATGCGCGGCTTTTTATCGACTGGAGAAAAGTATGGTTTGGCAAAGAGCCGGAGCAGTGTCTGTTCAAAACGGCAGCACTACAGTTGTGGGAACTGGTGTCGATTTTGCGGCGTCCTCCAGGGTTGGCGATTCTTTCGTTGGCCCGGACGGCGCAACCTACGAGGTTGCCAACGTTGCCAGTGCCACGGTGATCTCGATCCTTCCTGCTTACAAAGGCCCGACTATAAGCGGCGCTGCCTACGCCATCATGCCAGTTCAGGGCTACGACAAAATGCTGTCGGATGCCTTCAATAGCCTGAACAACCAGTTCGGTCCGAAACTTGCGGCCCTTGGAACAACAGGAAATTACGAAATATTGCCGGTAAACAAAGGTGGTACCGGTGGAGATACCGCTGCGGCGGCTCGGGCTGGACTTGGGCTCAGCGCTATAGCTGTAGCGGCTTTTGGTTATGAGAACGGCAACGTGGCCGACTCCTATATGGCCGGCAGAACGAGAACCAGCACTGCGCAAAGCTGGTATACCAATGTGGGCCACGGCCTTGACCCAAACCTGTACCCACCTGGCGCCGCTGGTATGCCTACAGGCGGCACCGGTTACTGGTACAAGTACGTTTTTCGGCATGCCGACACTCCTAACAGGCTGACGATTGCGTGGCCTTACGGGCTCCCTGGGAGCTCTGGCACGGTAAAGTTTCAGTCCATTTATGACGGGTCCCCGACCCCTTGGATCGAGCTTTATCACACGGGAAATACCACTCGCGGCTCCGGCGGCGTTCTGTCTGCTGCGTCTCCTATCGTGCGAATTGCCAATGTTGCCGATAGCCAGCGCCGCGACTTGAACGAGCAAACGTTCGAGCCCGCAGGTGCTTGGGGCGTGGCCAACAACGAAGCCCGCGGCGTGAGCGTTGAGCGCTTGGGCGTCGGTGAATACCGGGTGACGGGTAGCCTGGGGCTCGCGCTGGAAGGGTGGCGAACACAAGACCCGTGCTCACCCGATGGTGGTCGCACGCTCGGCATTACAGATAGCCAACAGGATGCAGATGGAGCGGTGACGATCAGCCTGTTCAAGCAGCGCTGGACGCTCACGGAAGACGGCGAGATGGTTCCGGGCCGGGGAGCGCCGATGGATGTCCCGCTAAACAGCTGGATTGATGTACGGCTTGAGATGCCCTCCGTTGCAGATCTACCGCTCGTTACCACCGAACAATGACTGCCCGCCACCGAGCGGGCTTTTTTTCGACTGGAGAAAAGTATGACCACTTCTGAAAAAGACCGGGACATCCTCGCGCGCACGCTCTGGGGCGAGGCCCGCGGCGAAGGGCTGGACGGCCAGATCGCCGTCGCCTGGACCATCCGCAACCGAGTGTTCGACGGCAAGGCCACGTCTTGGTGGGGGGAGGGCTACGCCGGCGTTTGCCTGAAGACTTGGCAGTTCAGCTGCTGGAACCAGAACGACCCGAACTACGCCTACCTCAGTGGCGTGAAGCCGATCCCGGCAGTGCAGTTCGCCCAGGCACAGCGTGCGGCTGACCAGGTGATGTCTGGCTCGGTACCGGACCCAACCGGTGGCGCCACGCACTACTACGCAACAACGATGCCAAAGGCCCCGGCCTGGGCGGCGAAGGCCAAGCAGACGTTGCGCCTCGGTCACCACGTCTTCTTCAAGGATGTGCCGTGATGACGCCTTTGCAGAAGCTGCTCGGGCTGATGCTGCTGATCCTGGTGCTGATGTCCAGCGCGGTCGGCGTCACCTGGCAGGTTCAGGACTGGCGCTATGGTGAGCAGCTGGCAGATATCGACAGGGACCAGGCGCTCGCAATTACCGCCGCCGGCGACAAGGCCCGCCAAGAAGAACAGCGCCGCCAGGCGTCATTGAATAAGGAGGCAAGTGATGCGCGAGAACAGAACAAAGCTGCTGCTGTGGATGCTGGCGCCGCTGATACTGCTGGTGAGCGGTTGCACGTCGAGGCCGCCAAGCTTGCCGCCAGTGCCTGCACCGCTGATCCCGGAGCTGCCCAGCGAAGCGCGTCAGCCACCCGCGCCGCAATGGTGCTCTCCGACCTGCTCCAGCGGGCTGACAAAAGAGCGGGAGAGTTGGCGTCAGCTTATGACCGCGCCCGAATAGCCGGGCTGACCTGCGAGAGAAGCTACGACTCGCTGAGTGTCAGGACTGTGGCTCAGTGAATTTTCGCACTTCGCCCAGTAGCCTCTGGTTCTCCCTGAATAGGTAATCGCGCTGATCGGCAACCGCGACAAGGCTGCTGATTTTCCTGTCCATCCCGGAGTTTTCAAGGTTAAGCGTGCCGATGTTGTCGAGTGCTTTCTTGAGTGCCGACTCGGCGGATGCCTTGCCGGTCGTCAACTCGTCGCACAGCTGGACAAGGCCCGCGATGTTCGCCCGAGCTTTTCGGAGCATGGCCTGTGTTTGGGTCAGCTCGTCCTCCAGCAGGGAGCAGTGGTGCTTGTACATTTCCAGGGGTGTAGGGCAGCCAAGCCACGCTGAGGTGTCTTCGTCGATGTTCATGGCGGGCAAACTCAAATACTGTATGTGCATACAGTAATCGAGGTTTGACAGGTTTGGGAGTGGTGTTCGTCGGCAGGACGCCGGGGAGGGTGCGTGACTTTTGCGTGACACTCTCACGCACTTGTAAGCTCTTGTGGGCAGTCGATTGCAGCGAGCGCCAATAAAAACAGCCACTTAACAAGGTCTTACATGGGTGCTGCGTGCATGGGGTGCTAGGGGTCGAGTGTTCGAATCACTCCGTCCCGACCATTATTTCTGAGTGAAATCAGACAGTTGAGCCGATCAGATAGATCGGCTTTTTTGTGTCTGCGCAAAACCCGCGCAAAACTACCCGGTGATTTCGGTGATATTTAGGTGTAAGGAGCAGCCCTTTCAAGGCCTTTTGAGCTTAGCTGCCTTGAGCACCCGATCCGTCGACACGTGAGCATTCGCGGCTTTGCCTTCCAGCCACTCTTTGGGTTTAGGCACCTTCGGCCCCCGTTTGCTCTTGGCGACCGCTTTAGGTAGGACGTTTTTCGCCAGCGTCAGTAAGTACGGAGCCAATTCTGCTTCAGGGATTGGGATCGATAAGGGCTCTGGCGGCAAGGCAATCTGCATGCCCTCATATCCGCTGCGTACCTGCAACCTCAAGCAGATCGCCCGCGGCTTTCGCCGAGCAGGCCCAGGCCTCGCTATCAACCTTGAGCGGGAGTCGAGCAGGGCGGTGACCTGTGAGGAACTCCGACCCGATGGTGACTGGGCCTATCTCCGCAACTCAGGCCATGAGCCGAATCTTTAATCTCGATTAAAGAAGCCTTGATCGAGGGCGCATATCTTCGCTCCGAGCTTGACGTTCCGCCACGACAACCACGAAGAGGTTTCCCGAAATGGAACAGGTACATCGCGCAATACATGAGGCAGTTCTGGAGGCGGGGCCAGAGCAACTGGCTCACCTTATGGGCATGAGCCATACCGCGCTGCTCAATCGCAGCAACCCCAACGATGACTCGCACCGGCTGCCCTAACGCTGGAAGACACCCACCTCCCTGCCAAGTACGACGAGCAGTCGCATGTGCTTATCGAGAGGGAAGAAGCCGCGAGCAAGATTTACGCTGCGCGGTTTGCCCGTTCAGATGATGCGCTCAGCATCATCGCCCGAACGAGTGTGGCCGTTACCACCTTGGAAGATTCCATTTCACGCACGACGGCCTATGAAAAAGCCGGGGCCGACGCGATTTGCCTCGTCGGGGTGAAAGACTTCCACCACTTGGAAGCACTCACGGCACATCTCAGTGTGCCGATAATGCTGATCAATTATGGAAATCCGGCTCTTAGTGATGTTGGAAAACTGAGTGCTGCCAATGTACGGATTGTGGTCAATGGACATGCACCGTACTTGTCCGCAATCAAAGCCACGTACGAGGCGCTGCGCGAACAAAGCGGCACAGAAGGAAGCGAGCTTTCGCTTCCTGATCTGCTTTCTAAATACACACTCTCGGACAATTACCGTGAGTGGGCGAAAACTTATTTGAAGTCAGTAGATGATTCAAATTGAATTTGAAACAGGTGAAATAAAGCGTCATGAGATCCTGGCCTTCAACCGCGTCTCGCCGACGCGTGTCCTGATTTTGGTGCTAGGCGTTATTCTTTTTCAGGCTTTCGGGGCTGCCAGCGCACAGACCATCCATCACCAGATTCATCAATCTGGCGAGACGCAAGCGCCATTCGCTCTGGGCATCCATTTGCCATATTCCCGCGATGGCTAGAAAAAAGTCGTCGTTTGTAATCCCGCTACGAATCGTTCCTGCCTGTTCATTTGCCCTCAAAAGCAACTCGGCAGCGCCTTGGACAGGAGCGTATCCCGACTTCCCAGGGAACTCGTAAACGGAAGCAGCTTGTTGGATCGCAGCAGCGAGTCCTGCCTTTGTCATTGCATATTCAGCGAGGCAGTCCATCCATTCTCGGAGGGCTTCCTTAGGTGGTTTTGTCGCCAGTAGCTCCTCCGCCAACGCGGCCACCTGCTGCATTTCGAATTGATAGACCTCGAATACCAACTTCTCCCTAGTAGGGAAGTGACGATAGAACGTGCCTTGGCCTACCCCTGCCTTCTTCGCAATCGTACTTAACGCAATCGTAGGATCGCTTGTCAGTTCTATTACTGCGACCTCCAGAATCCGTTCCCGGTTTTTCTTGGCGTCAGAACGCATTACCAACTCATCAGGCATGAGCAAAATATTCCTTCATTGTATTGCTAAGCGGACAGTTGTCCGGTACGGTTTGGAAGTGGACAGTTGTCCGCTTAGGCATCGTTTCTGGAGTTTACTATGAACAGCACTGGCAACACGATTCTGGTTACTGGCGGCACCTCAGGCATCGGCCTCGGTCTGGCGCTAAGATTTCACAAGGCGGGCAACAAAGTCATCATCGCGGGACGTCGCAAGTCTCTGCTCGACAAGATCGTGTCGGAACATCCTGGCATTGAATCAGTATTGCTGGACGTCTCTGATGCCCAATCCATCCAACGCACCAGCGAAGCGCTTGCGATCAGCCATCCGAATCTGAACGTTCTCATAAACAACGCTGGGATCATGCACTGGGAGGATCTGACCGATCCGGAAAGCCTGAACACCGCCGAAGATATCGTGACAACGAACTTACTTGGCACGATTCGCATGGTGTACGCATTCACTCCCCATCTGATCAAGCAGACCCGTGCAACGATAGTGAATGTCAGCTCGGCGTTGGCATTCGTACCGCTGCCTGCCACACCGACCTACAGTGCAACTAAAGCGGCGGTTCACTCGTTCACTCAAAGTCTTCGAGTGCAGCTGGAAGCCTCGTCCGTCGAGGTCATCGAGCTTGCGCCACCGGGGGTACGTACCACCTTACTTGGGCAGGAAAATGACGAGCACGCGATGCCATTGGAGGATTTTTTGGATGAAATCTTCGAACTGCTCAAGACTGTTCCGACCCCACTGGAACTCGTAGTCGAGCGCGCCAAGCCATTACGGTTTGCTGAAGCGAGCGGTTCACATGATGAGGTGTTGAAAATGCTTGCCGGATACAAACCACCATCAGAGTAACGTTTACCTTGTGGGCACACCTGATGCGTCCAAAAAAGTAGCTAGCATCTGCCTGCTGGGCGCACAGTTTTTTTGTTGCTCCTATTCATCTTGGGAAAAGGGCGGCACAGCTGATCAGCCAATTGGAGCGCATCGATGGATGCGGTGCGCAATCTCACGCCCATAAATTTGGCCAACAGCGGAGCAGTCCGATACAGCCTGAAACGCTGGCCTGCGCATCTGGCAAGTGGGATTGGCCATCCCTACCGCATGACCAGGCGTCCGCCTCAAATCACAGTAACTGTAAGGCATATTCTACTTAGCTAAATGAGCCATTCGTCGAGCTCCGACGGCGTCGGTTGACAGGGCAACTCTCCTTCTAGAATATGTAGCGCACTATATAATAGTGAGCTATGAAATGACCTCAAACCGGAAGCGAGTGGGTACCCAGCTGTCTTTTTCACTCTACGCGGCGGCAAATCGGGTCGTGCGATTGCACAAGCCCTATCTGGATCCGTTGGGCCTAACCTTCCCTCAGTACCTGGTCATCCTGGAGCTTCTAAACGGTTCGCCACTCACTGTGGGAGCACTCGGAACCCGGCTTGCGATGGACGCTGGAACCATAACGCCATTGCTGAAAAGGCTTGAGGTTGCCGAACTCGTCAGCCGCACACGGGATCCTGCCGACGAGCGCCGCGTGATGATCGACCTGACGCCTAATAGCCGCATGTTGGAAGCTGAAATTCGGGGAATCACTAGCAAAATTAAGTCAGCTTGCCAGCTTGATGAGCGGGGTATCGATGAGCTTCGACAAACACTCGATGCGCTCGGTTACCCAGACGAAAGCGCTCCGGACAACCGCATGCATATGGATCGTGTGCCGATTACTGACAGCGATTCTTAAATAGCCTGATTTACCTGAGCCAGTCGACATGCGGGCCCCCTCAAGGCTGTGTGACACGCTTAATTCATTCGCATATCCAACCAAACAGTCACTTGAGTATTGGTTGTAGTAAAGGAGGTTGAAGTGAAAATCGGTATTATCGGCGCCGGCAATATTGGGGCTACCCTTGCCCGTAAGCTCGCTGCGTGCGGCCATGAAGTTAAGCTGGCAAACTCGAAAGACCCTAGCAGTATCCGGAACCTTGCCAATGAAATCGGCGTGAACGCAGTAACCAAGGAAGATGCGGTTTCCGGGGTAGACGTTGTTATCCTCTCAATCCCCTTCGCAAAATACCCTGATCTCAAACAGACGTTGAGCAGTGTTCCGGCGAAAACCGTCGTCATTGACACGTCCAATTATTATCCTGGGCGCGACGGGGCGATCAAGGAAGTTGACAACGGCAAGCCTGAGAGCATCTGGGTAAGTGAACAGATTGGCCGCCCGGTGATTAAGGCTTGGAACGCTGTTCTCGCAGCCACTCTTGCCGACAAGGGTCAACCAGCGAGGTCTTCAGAGCGCATCGCCTTACCTGTTGCCGGAGATGATATTAATGCTGAGGCAATCGCCCAGGATCTTGTCGAGGATACGGGCTTTATCGCGCTTGCCGCAGGCACTCTTGAAGACTCATGGCGCCAGCAACCAGGTACACCTGCCTACTGTACCGAGTTGACATTGCCCGAATTGAAAGTGGCGCTGCAGGCAGCAGACAAAGCACGAGCGCCACAAAATCGCGACGCACTGATCGCCAGGTTCATGGCTCCCGGCAGTCAGTTCACTCACGCGCAAATTGTTGCCACGAATCGCACCATGACGATCTGACTATCGGATTTAGGGGGATTCTTATCTAGAATCACCCTTAACTGATCAAGTTGTCGAATTCAACTGTTCACTTAAAAGGGGCAGAGCAGAAGAGTACCAAGCTCAGCGTCTGGATAAGACCGGTGGATGTCGCACCTTTCCTGGACTCGGCGCTGAAAAAAGCAGCCCGACACGCCGTCCCTACAAAATGAGATTCGACCGGCGAGATTGCCATTCTTCCTGAGGGTCGGGCCGGCATCATTGGCGAACACCACCTTCAGCTCGCGCGCCCGGTTTCCCCGCCACTGATCCCAGGCCTTCGCCTCCGCGCCTGACACTCATGACTATCTGTGACTGCTCTGGCTGGCAGGTCAATCATCAGCCTACCTATCTAAAGTCGCTCAAGTCTTCCAGTGCGCCTGGTGGTCAGGATTGGGCTGCATCGGTATCGGACAGCTGCCGAGAGCCAGGCTGCGCAGGTCGGCCCATCTTCCAATCACACGCACAAATTTCTGGGTATGAGGAGAACTCATGCCCCCATGACTTTTAATGGTTACAGCCCCTCTAGTCCACGGTGTTAAAAAATCGCAAACACAGCTCATCAACAACAAAAAAGAGCGTTTGCAATCATGACTAAGCCCCACTGCCGCGTCCTCGCCAGCCCTGTGCTGCGCTCTTCGTACCCCGACGGTTACCACCCGATCTTCACGATCCGCGTGCGCTTCTGATCACCCAAAAAATCCAAAAAGAGTAACGACTCATGAAAGAACTCGACCTGTACATCGGTGAAGGTTTCGAAGGCCCGGGCGTGAACGCCGCACACATCAACATTCTGATCGGTCCGCGTAACGGTCCGGCGGGGCAGGCGTTTGCCAACAGCCTGGCGTCGCCGAGCCAGGGGCATTGCCCTTTTATGGTGATCGCCCAGCCGAACATTCCGGTCAAGCCGATGACCCTTTACGTCAACAAAGCCGCGATCAGCAGCGACTTGCACGGCAACGCCACCTGGGGCGCGTCCCAGGCGGGGATCGCTAAAGCTGTTCTGGAGGCGCTGCTGGACGGCACCTTGCCGCCGGAAGCCGAGGACGAGTGGGCGATTGTAACGGCCAACTGGGTCAACCCGGCCTGTAATGACCTGGATGCGGTGTACCTGAACAACTACAACGCCTGCCGCACCGCGATCCGTGCCGCCCTGACCGGCAAACCGGAAACCGCGCAACTGGCTGACGTGGTCGGTCACATCAGCAACCCTTTCTACACGCCAAAAGCCTGAGGTCTGCGCCATGCAATACATTCGTTTGGGCAACTCCGGCCTGCAAGTCTCCCGCCTGTGCCTGGGCACCATGAACATGGGCACTGCGGACTGGAAACCGTGGATCTTCGACGAAAAGCAAAGTGAGCCCATCGTCGCCCATGCGCTCGATAATGGGGTGAACTTCATTGACCTGGCAGACTTCTATTCCGCTGGTGTCGGTGAAGAAGTGGTCGGGCGCATCGTCAAGCGTCTGGCCCGTCGTGAAGACGTGGTCATCACCACCAAGGTTGGCTACGGCACCCGCAACGGCATCAATGCCAGCGGCCATTCGCGCAAGCACATCATGGACAGCATCGACGCCTCGCTGAAGCGCTTGAACATGGATTACGTCGATGTGTTCATGCTGCATTATTTCGATGTGAACACTCCGGTTGAAGAAACCATGAGCGCGATGAATGACATCGTGCGCTCCGGCAAGGCCCGCTACATCGGCGTGTCGACCATGCTCACCGGACAACTGGCGAAGATCCTCATGGCCTGCGAGCGCAATGGTTGGGTCAAGCCGATCAACATGCAGTTGCAACTGAACTGCGCCTACCGCGAAGAAGAGCGCGAGATGATTCCGTTCTGCCGCGACCAAGGCATCGGCGTCTCGGTGTTCAGCCCGCTTGCTCGCGGCTTGCTGACCGGAGACGTGCAATCGACCCGCAACCAGACCGACTTTTTCACCCAGCAGATGTACAGCGACGAAGCCTCGTTCGAGATCGCTCGTTCGGTGCAACGCGTGGCTCGCGCCCGTGGCGTTTCGAATGCTCAGATCGCCCAAGCCTGGGTCGCCAACCATCCGGGCGTCGATTGCATGCTGGTCGGAGCCGACACCACTGCGCAGTTCGACAGCGCCCTGGCTGCGCTGGAGACCAAACTTGATGCCGAAGAACTGCAGGAACTGGAACGCAACTACACCCCGTGTGACGTAATCAACGATTACACCGCCGGCAAACGCATCCTGCGCTCGGCCCGCCCGGGTCTGGAACGCTTTACTCTGACCGAGGCTGTCGCATGAGCACGCTGATCCGTAATGGCAATTTCATCGACGGCCAATGGTCGAGCGGTGGTGTCACCTATCCGGTGTTGAACCCGGCCAATGGCGAAGTGATCGCCGACGTGCAAAGGGCCGGCGCCGAAGAAACCAACCTCGCCATCGCTGCGGCCAATCGTGCCTTGCCGGCTTGGCGAAAATTGACCGCCAAAGAACGCAGCCAGCGCCTCAAGCGCTGGAGCGAACTGATGCTGAGCAACCAGAAAGACCTGGCCACTTTGCTCAGCCGTGAACAGGGCAAACCGCTCGCCGAAGCCATGGGTGAGGTGGTCTACGCCGCAAGCTTTCTGGAGTGGTTCGCCGAAGAGGCCAAGCGCGCTTACGGTGACGTGATCCCCAGCCACAAGGCCGACGCGCGAATCATCGTGGTCAAGGAAGCCATCGGCGTGGTCGCAGCGATCACCCCTTGGAACTTCCCGCTGGCGATGGTCACGCGCAAGGTCGGTCCGGCGCTGGCGGCGGGTTGCACGATGATTCTCAAACCGTCAGAAGAGACGCCTTTGTCAGCCTTCGCTTTGGCGGTGTTGGCCGAGCAGGCGGGCATTCCGGCCGGCGTGTTCAACGTCATCTCAGGTGACGCCGTAGCGATTGGCGGGGCGCTGCAAGCGTCCGGCATCGTGCGCAAACTGTCGTTTACCGGCTCGACACGCACCGGCAAGCTGCTGATGCGCCAAGCGGCCGATACGCTGAAAAAAGTCTCGCTGGAACTGGGCGGAAACGCGCCGTTCATTGTGTTTGACGATGCTGATCTGGACGCCGCCGTCAAAGGCGCCATGGCCTCAAAATTCCGCAATACCGGACAGACCTGCGTCTGCGTGAACCGCTTCTTTATCCAGGACGGCGTTTACGAAGCGTTCACCGGCAAACTCGCCGAAGCGGTCGCCGCGATGCGCGTCGGCAGTGCGCTGGATGGTGAGACCGAGCAAGGTCCACTGATCAACGCGGCGGCGTTGGCCAAGGTTGAGTTGCACGTGAGTGACGCCTTGGCGAAAGGCGCCACGCTGTTGTGCGGCGGCCGCAGACATGCGCTGGGCGGCACGTTCTACGAGCCGACCATCCTAACCGACGCCAACAGCGACATGCTGATCGCCCAGGACGAAACCTTCGGCCCGGTAGCCGCATGCTTTCGCTTCAAGGACGAAGCTGAAGTATTGCAACGGGCGAATGACACACCTTACGGATTGTCGGCGTACTTCTACAGCCGCGACATCGGCCGTGTCTGGCGCATGGCCGAAGGCCTGGAAGCAGGCATGGTCGGGATCAACGAAGGCATCATCTCCACGGAAGTCGCGCCGTTTGGCGGCATCAAGGAATCGGGTCTGGGGCGCGAAGGCTCCAAGTACGGTCTGGAAGATTACCTGGAAATCAAATACCTGTTGATGGGCGGCCTCTAGCCCCCAACCGTAACCTCTGTGGGAGAGCAAGCCAGCCCCCACAGATTCAAGCGCTATCGGTTTCATTTCTCCGTCAATAACAACAACTGGAGACGAACATGTCCGCTCAATCGATAAAGATCGACGACCTGCCCATCGGGCGCTTCCACCTCAAAATCGCCGGTCTCACTTTCGGCGCGCATCTCACCGACGGCTACATCCTGGGCCTGATCGGTATTGCTTTCACATTGCTCAGCCCGCAGATGCAGCTCGATGCCTTCTGGCAAGGCCTGATCGGCGCTTCGGCACTGATTGGCCTGTTTGTTGGCAGCCTGTTCTTCGGCTGGATTTCCGACAAGGTCGGGCGGCAGAAAATCTTCCTGGTCAGTTTTGTCCTGATCACCATTGCTTCGGTCATGCAGTTCTACGCCGAAACTGCGATGCAGCTATTCCTCTGCAGGGTGATAATCGGCATCGGCCTGGGCGGCGACTTCAGCGTCGGGCACGCGATGCTCGCCGAATTTTCACCGAAAAAACATCGCGGCGTATTGCTCGGTTCATTTAGTGTCATCTGGACCTTCGGCTACGTTGCCGCGACCTTCGTCGGTACGGCGATGCTCAGTCTGGGGGATGACGCCTGGCGCTGGATGCTGGCCTCGTCGGCGATCCCGGCAGCGTTGATCCTGATTGCGCGGATCGGCACCCCGGAATCACCGCGCTGGTTGGTCAACCAGGGGCGGATCGCCGAAGCACGGGCAATTGTCAAAAAACACCTGGGCGATAACGTCGAACTCGATGAAACCCGCTCCACCGAAACCCGCTCCGGCTACGCGGTGCTGTTCAGTCGTGAGTACCGTAAACGCACTGCATTTAACTGCCTTTTCTTCGTCTGCATCGTCATGCCGTACTTCGCTATCTACACCTTCCTGCCGTCGATCCTGCAGAACATGGGCCTGGCGGAGGGCTTTGGCACCGAATTGATGCTCAACATGCTGCTGATCCTCGGCGCGTTGATCGGCATCTGGTGCACGGTGAAGTTCTCGCGGCGGGGCTTCCTGATCAATTCGTTCATCATCCTTGCGGTAGCCTTGTTCCTGTTGGCGGTATTGCCGGGCAGTGCGGCGTTCCTGATGGTGCTGGTGTTCGGCGTGTTCACGCTGGTGTTGTCGGCAGTGAGCAACCTGGTGGGCGTGTTCCCGGCCGAGAGCTTTCCGACCGAAGTGCGAGCCAGCGGGATTGGCCTTGCTACGGCTGTGAGTCGCTTGGGCTCTGCGGTCAGCACGTTCCTGTTGCCGGTCAGCGTGGCCGGTATCGGCTTGAGCCCGACCATGGGCATATTGGCGGCGATTCTGGCGTTGGGGGCGATCATTTCCTGGGCTTGGGCGCCGGAGACCAAATCCCTGACGCTGAGCCAGGCGTGCAAGGCGCAGAGTCCAGTTGAGAGCGGGGCGCCTGTGGCCACAAAAGTCGCAGCCCCAATCTAAAACCCACCACACACCCAATGTGGGAGCGGGCTTGCTCCCACATTTGAATGTCGGTGTTTCAGGGATTGCTGACCAATCCCAACCAATCCGTAAACAACCGCACTTTCGACAACCCTTGCTTATCATTCGCCACATCCAGCCAATACCCATAAGGCCCAAGCACTTCCACCGCAGTGATCGGCAACAGGCTGCCATTCGCCAGTTCCTTTTCAATCATCTGTCGGTCAATTACCGCCAATCCACCACCGGCCAGTGCCGTATGAATCACCTGGTCCAGCGTGCTGAATTCCAGCCCTTGCGCGGCATCGACATCCTCGCGACCCATCGCCGCCAACCAGTTCTCCCACACCTTCAAGCGTTTGCCGTCATGCAGGATGTGCAGCAGCGGAAACTGCCGCAGATCCGGCGGCTGGCCGTTGACGAACAACTCCGGGCTGGCCACCGCGATGTGTCTTTCCATCACCAGCAACTGACTGTTGCAATGGCCGACCGCTTCGAGGCCGAAACGAATGTGGCAGTCGATTTCCGCGAGGCTCTCGTAGCCGTTTTGGTGGGTCACGCTGAGGCTGATGTCCGGGTAGCGTTGACAGAATGCGCGCAAGTGCGCCGACAACCAGCGAGTGGCCCAGGTCGGTGGTGCGACGATGCGCAGGCGTTGGCGCAGGTTGGGTACGCGCACTGCTTGCAGGGCGCGTTCTACGTGGTCGAAGGCGTCGCTCAGTTGCGCTGACAGGGCGCGGCCGGTTTCGGTCAGCGACAGGCCTTGGGGCGTGCGGATGAAAAGCGTCACACCGAGATAGTCTTCAAGCTGCTTGATCTGACGGCTGACTGCGCCTTGGGTGACGTTCAACCCCAAAGCCGCCTGGCTGAAACTGCGATGCCGTGCGACTTCTTCAAAGACGCGCAGCATGTTGAGCGAGGGCAGTTGACGCATGAAAGGGTGACTCCGTACCCGCCTTCGACGCTGTAGTGCGCGGGCAGGTTTATTGTTTTTGGTGAGTATTGTTTAGGGTGTATCTGACTCCTGTGGCATGGGTTGATGCAAGTGTTGTTTGGGCCGACGTCTTCGCGAGCAAGCCCGCTCCCACAGGTTATGCGCTAAACCTGTGGGGGCGGGCTTGCTCGCGAAGAGGCCTTCAGAAACGCCAGACAATCCGGATCAGAAGTAATACCCAATGTTCATGTACAGCTGGTTCTCCCACTGGTTACTCCCACCCGCCGCCAGACTTTGGGTGTAACTGCTGCCACCAATGTACGGGTCATTTTTGCCGTACAACCATTCTGTCGCGATCCACAGTTTGCTGAAGGAAAACGAGGTCCCCAGGATCAGCCGTTGCGACGTCTTGAACGCGTCGGCGGATTTGTCGAAGGCGCTGTAGTTGGCGTACAGCTTTACACCGCTGATCTGGTCGAACAGGTATTTGCCGGCGACGTCGTAGCTAAGGTCGGCGACGTACAAGTTGCCGCGACTGGCGACGTTGTAGGTGCCGTCGTACCCGCCGAGTGTGACCACTTCATCGCTGCCACGGTTGCGCGGCGACATTTGTTGCCGCGCCGCTTGCAGTTGCACGCCCCACGGGCCGTTCTTGCCGAGGTAGTGCACCGCCACCGCGTTGCGGCGGCCATCGTTATCGGTGTCCTTGTTTTCCAGGGTCGAGGTCAGGCCGGAGAGGCCGATTTCGGATTTCCACGCGCCCAGGTCCAGGGCCTTGGCCACGCGCAGCACCACGGTATTGCGTTCCTGGTTGTCGCTCCCGTCGCCCACGTAGCTGTCGGCCCCGGACACCACGCTGGAATACGTCACCCCTTTGCTTGTGCCTTTGCCTTGCCACGCCGGGCGCAGGTAGTAGCCGGCCTGGATATTCCAGTCGCCACTTTGCTGGATGTACTTGGCGCCGACTTGTTGCACATCTTCCAGGCCGATGACGTTGCCCAGGGTTTCGTAAAAGGTGCTGCCGAAGTAGGGCTGCAAACCGAATGGCACCGTGTTCAGGCCCACCTGCACTTGCTGGTCGGGATTGAACTTGTAGCCGACCCACGCGAACTTGGCGAACTGGATATCGCCGTAGTTCTTGGTGTACTGGTAAGGGTAGGAGCGTCCATAGAACCGGTACTGCGCCTCACCGATCCAGGTGTCAGAGTTATATTTGGCGCTGAGGAACACCGTGTCCAGTCCGAACTTCTGGATGTCGCGGTCCGGATCGTAATCCCAGCGCGCCCGAATGGCACCGCCGAGGTCAAGGTTGTCGGTGACCTGCACGGCCATGGCTGGGGCCGCAAAGGCTCCGAGCAGCGGAATGAGAGCGATGGAACGGACCGCAATCTGGGTAGTTGTGCGCACAGTGATACTCCTGGTTTTTTAGTTATCGTTGGCAACAGCAGCCCATGGAGCAGCGAACGCTGCTACCTGGGAAAAGGGTTGTTGACTCAGCTGGCTTGCGGTCGAATCAGCCTTGGCGTTGGTTCGATGGCGCAAACCTGCGGGATCGCTGAAGCACCGGGTGCCGCCGCGAGCAGGGTCTGGGTGTAGGTGTTTTGCGGTCGCAGCAACACCTGTTCCGCCGTGCCGTACTCGACCACTTCGCCCTGGCGCATCACCGCGATGTAGTCACTGATTTGCGCCGCCACGCGCAGGTCGTGGGTGATGAACAAAATGCTCAGGTTGAGACGCTGTTGCAGCTCGGCGAGCAGCTCCAAAACCAGTTTTTGCACCGAGACATCCAGCGCCGAGACGCTTTCATCCGCGATCAGCACTTCCGGTCGCATCGCCAGGGCTCGGGCGATGCCAATGCGCTGGCGCTGACCACCGGAGAACTGCCGGGGCTTGCGCTTGAGGGCGTCACGCTTGAGCCCGACCTGTTCCAGCAGATCACCGGCCTCGGTCCACGCATCCTTGGCCGACAACCCGCGCAATTGCGCGGCGCGGGCGATGATGTCGCCGACCCGGTGCCGTGGATTGAGCGAGCCGTACGGGTCCTGGAAAATCATCTGAATCCGCCGCCGATTGGCCGCCAGCGCGGAACCGCGCAATGCCAGGAAATCCGTGTCACCCACCCAGACATGGCCGCTGTCGCTTTCCACCAGCCGAATCGCCGCTTTCACTAGGGTGCTTTTGCCCGAACCAGACTCACCCACAATCGCCAGGGTCTTGCCCCGGGGCAGTTGCAGCGAGACATCCTTGAGCGCCGGGACCAAGCGGCCACCGACGTTGTAGGTCTTGGTCAAGTGCTCGATGCGCAACGCCAACTCACCGTCGGCGCACGGCGCGTGCAGCTCCGGGTGCAGGGCCGGAACAGCGGCGATCAACTTGCGGGTGTACGGGTGTCTCGGCGAGTTGAGGACTTGATCGCGCTCACCGATTTCCACCAGCACGCCGCCCTCCATCACGGCGATGCGGTCAGCGATTTCTGCCACCACGCCGAAGTCGTGGGTGATGAACAGGATGCCGTGCTGACCACGACCGCGCAGGTCGCGGACCAGTTTCAGCACCTGGGCCTGAGTGGTCACATCCAGCGCGGTGGTCGGTTCGTCGGCAATCAGCAGATCCGGGTTCATCGCCAGTGCCATGGCAATCACCACTCGTTGGCATTGGCCGCCCGAGAGTTGATGCGGGAAGCTGTTGGCAATCCGTGGCGGATCGGGCAGTTGTGTCGAATCCAGAAGGGCGAGCATGCGTTCGCGGCGCTCCGTGGCGGGCATGTGCGGCGCGTGAATGTCGAAGATTTCCTCGACCTGCTGACCAATGCGAATCGCCGGGTTCAGCGCCGCCATCGGCTCCTGGAAAATCATTGCGATGCGGTTGCCGCGCAGCTTGCGCAGAGCGTTTTCATCCATGCGGCAGATATCCTCGCCGAGGAAATCAATCACGCCTTCACTGTGGCGCAGGCCTTTGGCGTAATCGCCCATGATCGCGGCCGAAAGCACCGATTTGCCGGAGCCCGACTCGCCGATTACACACAGAATTTCGCCTTTGCGTACATCCAGGCTGATGCCCTTGACGGCGTGGCTACGGTCAGCGCCGGCAGGCAGCTCGATGGAAAGGTTATCCACTTTCAATACGGGTTGATGGCTCATGCTCAGCTCCTTGCGCCTTTTTGGGCGTGTTCGTCCAGACCGTCCGCCAACAGGCTCAGGCCCAGCATCAGGGTGGAGATGGCAATGCACGGGAAGATCACCAAGTGCGGGAACGCGATGGCCATGCTGCGGCCTTCGTTGATCATGCCGCCCCAGTCCGGGGTCGGCGGCGGCAATCCGAGGCCGAGGAAACCAAGGGCGCCGATCATGATCGCGGTGTAGCCGATGCGCAGGCAGAAATCGACGATCAACGGGCCGCCGCAATTGGGCAGGATTTCCACCAGCATGATCCGCAGTGATCCTTCACCCTGGGTGATGGCGCTGAGCACGTAATCCCGTGAGCGGATGTCGATGGTCAGCGCGCGCATGATCCGGAAGATCGCCGGAGCGCTGGTGAAGGTCACCGCAATCAGGATGTTAAGCGCTGACGCGCCGAGGGCGATGATGATCACGATGTACAACACCAGCACCGGGAACGACAACACAGTGTCGGCAACATAGGACAGTGCCGCATCGACCCAGCCATTGAAGTAGCCGGCGCACAGGCCCATGGCGATGCCCACGGCGAATGCGGTCAGCGTTGCCAGAATCGACCAGAACAACACCGTGCGTGTACCCCAGATCAGCCGCGAGAGAATGTCCCGGCCGATCATGTCGGTGCCCAGCAGAAAGTGCAGGCCGTCGCCATCCGGAGTCATCGGCGTCAGCAACGGGGTGAAGCTTTCCAGCGGATCATGGGGCGCCAGCCACGGTGCGAACAGCGCCATCAGCACCCAGCCGCCCACCAATAACAAACCCAGTAACGCTAAAGGATGCTTGAACGCATTAAGGAGGTTCATTGGCCACCTCCGCCAAGACTGCGCAACGTTATGCGCGGGTTGAGCCAGGTGTAGGCCAGGTCCGAGAAGATTTTGGTCGCGCCGACCACGATGCCACTGATCATCGCGCAGGCTTCGATCAGGTAGACATCGTGGTTCAACGACGCGGTGTACAGCAGCGAACCGAAACCCTTGTAGGCGAAAAACACCTCGACCACGATCACGTTCGACAGCAGCCACGGGATGTACAACATGATCACGGTGATGGGTGCGATCAGCACGTTACGCAGGGCATGGCGCAACACGATGCGCGAGGTCGACGCGCCTTTGAGGCGGGCGGTGCGGATGTAGGGCGCCTGCATCACTTCGACCATCGATGCCCGAGTAATACGCGCCAGATAACCGATGCCGAACAGGCACAGCACCATCAGCGGCAGAGCAAGTTCCACCGGATTGAAGCCGTCGCTCATGCTGCTCACACCCGGTAGCCAGTTAAGCCAGAACACGAAGATTGCCGAGACAAACACCGCGCTGGCGAAGTCTGGGATCGAGGTGGTGACGATCGACAGAAACGACACCAATCGATCCACCGCCGAGCCTTGGCGAATCCCGGCCAGAATACCGAGTGTCAGCGCTACCGGTACCATCACGGCCAACGCTAATCCCGCGAGGATCAACGTTTGCCCGAGGTTCGGCAGCAGCAGATCAATCACCGGCTCCCGGAAATGCACCGAGGTGCCCCAGTCGCCGCTGAGAAAGTCCTTCAGCCACACCAGGTAGCGCCAGACGAAGGGTTGGTCGTAACCGTGTTCCACCAGCCATGCGGCGCGCTGGTCGGCGGCAGAGTAGGGGCCGAGGACGTTGATTGCGACGTCTTCGATATTCAGTTCCAACGCCAGGAACACGATCACTGACACCGACAGCAAGGTTGCCGCCAGCGCCAATAACTTGCGCAATAGAAATTCAGCCATGCTCGCACGCTCCGGCTAGTCAAGGGATGGCGGCCCGCCGCAGCTGAGTGGGCGGGCTCGTTCGGGGCGCTTGAATCAGGCGCTCAGCCAGACTTGATCCATTGGGTAGAAATCCGAGGGGTGAACCTGGAACCCCTGGACCTTCTTGCTCGCGGCGGTGAATTTATCGCCCCAGAACGGCTGGACCATGACGCAGGCGTCTTGCAGGATCTGCTCGACGCTTTGCATCGCCGCGGCCCGTTGTTTCGGGTCGATGATGCCCATGGCTTTGTCCAGCGCTGCGTCGAACGCCGGGTCGCTGTAGTGGCTTTCATTCCAGGCCGCGCCGCTTCGGTAGGCCAGCTCCAGCGACATCACACCAAGCGGGCGGTGCGCCCAGTAGGTGAGGCTGAACGCGGCCTTGTCCCAGATCGGCCAGTATTGCGTGGCCGGGATCACTTTGAGGTTGATACGAATGCCGGCCTCGGCGCAGTTTTGTTGCAGGATCTGCGCGCAATCCTGCTCGTAGCGACCCTGGGTGTTGCCGACGATCAGGTCGATGTCGATGCCGTTCGGGTGGCCCGCTTCAGTAAGGAGTTTCTTCGCGCCTGATAGGTCACGCGCTCGCTTTGGCAACGGAAAATATTCCGGGTGGGACGGGGCGACGTGGTGGTCTTCGCCCAGTGTGCCCATGCCGCGGTAGGCGATTTTCAGCATCTGCGCATTGTCGGCGCAGAGCACTACAGCTTTGCGGACCCGCACGTCATCGAATGGCTTCTGGTCGCAAGCCATGCGCATGACGATGGTTTGCGCCGATTTACAGGTCAGCAACTGCGCCCCGGGCAAGCGTTTCGCCAGATCCAGTTCGGCCACGGTCACCCGGTACAACACGTCCACTTGCCCGGCCTGCAGCGCCGCGAGATGGGTGGAAATGTCGGTACCCATGTCGACGTAGCGCAATTCGTCGAGGTTCGCCGGTTTGCGCCAGTAATCGGTGCGCTTGGCGAAAGTCGCCTGCTTGTTGACCGCGAACGACACCAGTTTGAACGGTCCGGTGCCCAGCGGGTTTTTCGCCCAGTCGTCACCGGCCTTGAAGCTGCGGTGGACGATCGCGCAGGTGAAGGCGTTGAGCATTTCCGGGATCGCCAGCATCGGTCGCTTGAGCACCAGGCGGAACTGGAAGTCACTGACTTTTTCGAAGGCTGTGATGTCCTGGAATGCAGTGCGGTTGACCGACTTGGAATCGGCGGCAATCCAGCGCTCGATGTTGTGCTGCACGTCCTCGACGTTGAAGGTGTCGCCGTTGCTCCACTTTACGTCCTGGCGTAGGTTGAAGGTCCAGGTTTTCAGGTCCTCGGACGGGCTCCAGCTCTCGGCCAGGTAGGGGTGAGTGATGTTGTCGGCGTCGACCCAGGTCAGGAATTCAAGGCTGTTGCGCAGCAGGTTGGAGGCTTCTATCCAGGTGATCAGCATCGGGTCCTGGATTTCCTGGATGGCGCAGGCAAACCGCAGGCTGCCGCCCTGGCGTGGCGTTACCGCGTCAGCGGCATGGGCCGAATTACCGAGCAGCGCGGAGCCGAGGAACGTACTGGCGCTGGCGGCGGTGATGCCCAGTAGCGCGGCGGTGCGCAGGAATTGGCGACGATTGATCTCGCCACTTTTGACTTGGGTGCACAGGTCGTTCACCGCTGGATGCGGCAGCGTGCCGTCCAGTGTCATTAAGTCTTTCATATGCCTCTCCGATAACGTGCAAAAGTGCGTTTTTCGACTGGCCGCAGAAGGGACGAGCGGCAGACGCGTTCGGTTCGATGAACCGAGACTGTCAGTGGCCGGCAGCGCAGAGGCGCAGGCGTGACAGGCGTGAAGCCGGCAGAAGAACAAGGCGCAACGAAATCAGAAGGACGCAGGCGAGGTATGACATAGGGCTGCTCTCATGTTGTTTTTATTAGAGATGCCCGCAGTTTTGTCATTTGGGCAACGATCGACAAACGATAAATTCAACGCTGAAACGTTCGATAAATGCATGTTACTGACCGTAAGAAAGGCTGCCGCGTGAGCTAGACAGGCCGGACGGAGGAAAGCGCGGGTACAAACACTGCGCGGTGGCCGCAAACGCCCCTTGTTCCGGGGGGGAACAAGGGGAAAAACGGACGGTGTCGAAGGAGGTGACGGCGCCGTCCGGCGCAACTCAGCGCGGCATCAGGCGCGGATCGAACGGGTAGTCCGAGAGCAACTCGATGCCGTTTTCGTGGATGTAGATCTGCTCTTCGAGCTTGACCCCTTCGCCGCCTGCATCGTGGCCGATATAGCTTTCCACGCAGATAGTCATGCCGGCTTCGAACACCCCGTCGTAACCCAGCGCATCAATGTCTTCGCGGTGCACCACGTACGGGTATTCACCGGTCATGCCAACCCCGTGGGCCAGGGCGAAATAACGGTTGGCCTTGTAGTTGTCCGGGATTCTCCAGGCCAGCTCGGCGTATTCCTTGAAGCTGCGGCCGGCCTTGAGCATTTCCATGTTGGTCTGCACTTGTTCGTAGGCCAGTTTGTACAGCTCCTGTTGCTTGGCGGTGGCGGCTTGCTCGCCGCACAGGAAGGTCCGTGAAAAGTCCGCGTAGTAGCCGAAACGCCCGACAACATCGGTGTCCAGCGCTACCAGGTCACCGGCTTCGATGGGCCGGGTGCTGCATTCCTGGAACCACGGGTTGGTGCGCGGGCCGGAAGACAGCAGGCGGGTTTCGACGTAGTCGCCGTCGGTAGCGATGACGTGTTGGTGCAAGTGCGACCACAGTTCGTTTTCGCTGATGCCCGGCACCAGTTTGCTCTCCATCAAGCGCACGCCGGCCTCGGTGGCACGCAGGCTGGCGCGGATCATCTTCAGCTCGTTCGGCACTTTGATGCAGCGTGCGCGCTCCAGCGGTTCCTGGGCATCGAAAATCTGGTAGCCAAGTTTTTGCAGTTCGAACGCAGCGGCCGAGGTCGCGCTTTCGATGGCGATGCGCTTGTTGCCGCCGCCGTGCCTGCGCACCAATTCACCGATTTCGGCGGCCCATTCGGCAGTGACGTTATTCAGGAAGCTGTCGCAGAAGTAATAGGAGATGGCTTTGGCCGGGCGCACTTCGTCGACGGTGTTGAGCTGTTCCGCCAGGTGCAGGCAGCCACCGAATTCGAACACCACCACCGGGCCTTCTGCCGGGATGAAGGCGTAACGTGCCGGATTGCGCGCCGAGTACACCTGCATGTTGCGCGAGCCGGTGGCATAGCGCATGTGGGTCGGGTCGAACAGCACGCACGCGGCGTAGTCGCGTTTTTTCAGTTCGTTACGCACCCTTTGCAAGCGGTCGAGTTGGATCTGCTGGATCTCGTCGTACGTAGGTTCGCAGTCGGCGGGGTTGCGGTTAGGGCCGGACAAACTCATGGGGTGTTCCTCGCAGGGCAAATACGGTTGGTTTTTTCTAAGAATTTTTTGGGATGAATCAGTCGAGCAACTGGTCGCTGCGCACCAGGTTGCGTTCGGCTTGCAGATGGGCTTCGGACAGGCGTCCGTAAAGCTGCTTGGTGCGCTGGGCACGGCCGATGATTCCGGGTTTTTCGGAGTAGGCGAAGATCGCCGTATTACGTTCAGTGGCGCCCTCGACGCGCGTTACCCGGTGCACCGAAAAGCGTCCCTTGAAGATCTGCAGGTCGCCGGGGTTGAGTTCCAGTTCCTGCACGCGGCTTCGATCGTCGCCGCGTACTACGTTGCCGACGGCGCCGAGGTTTTCCTGGGTGCGGGTGCGGATCATCGGCGCGTACTCGAACAGACCGCCGGCCTCAGGCTTCTGGGTCATCATGCTGACGATGAATTCGTTGGTATCGAAGTGCCAGGGCTGCTCAGTCCCTTCGGGCATCACGTTGATCACCAGCCCGGCGAACGGGTCGGCGTATTCGAAGATCTCCGGCTCGTTGAGGCAGGCACCGATAAATCGCTTCATCATCGGCGAGACGTACAGGCGATGAATGATCGCGTCCGGGGCAATCATGTCCCGCGTGACAAAACCGCTGGTGCGCTCCATGAATGTGCGGCGCGGGTCATCCTGGGGCAGGGCGGGGTCGTCTTCGGTGAAGTAGGCGTTGACCTTGCGCACCGAGTAAAAAGTCTTGCCCGACAGCGCCTGACCTTCGGCGCGGGCCTGTTGCAACGCCTCGGGCCGCAGGAAATTCTTCAGCAGGCAGCAACCGTCTTCGGCCAGTTCGGCACGGGCGTGTTCGATCAGCGCCTGCAACCGGACATGGCCCGAATCATGTATGGGGTATAACTCGGTATTTATAATATCGCTGATATCGCCCACTTCGGCGTCGGCAAGTTGAAGGCTCATGCAAGTCTCCTGGAACTATCAATTAACAGTGTTTGGCGTTGAGTCGATAGTTGCTTAAAGAGGTGTGAAGTGGAAATTACAAGTTGTGATCGAATCCATCGGCAGGGGCGATAGTTATGTCAGGCGAACTGGATGGAAGCTTACTGAAAGTGTTTGTCGCGATTATCGAGTGCCACGGATTTTCTGCGGCGGCCGAGCGCCTGCACAAAACCCAATCGACCATCAGCCAGAGTTTGCAGCGCCTGGAAGAGATCGTCGGCACGCCGTTGGTCCAACGCACCAGTCGCTCGGTGAGCCTTACACCCGGTGGCGAGACATTTCTGATCTATGCGCGGCAGATCCTCAAGCTGCACGCCGATGCGATCAACGCCGTGCAACTGCCCGATGAGCAGGTGTGCATTCACGTCGGCATGCCCGAAGACTACGCCCAGTATTGCCTGGCCGGGGTGTTGCGCGACTTTCAGGCGCAGTTTCCCCACGTGCGGCCGGATATTTGTTGCGAGATGTCGACGGCGCTGGTCAGTCGTTTGCAACGCAGTGAACTGGACCTGGTGCTCGGTGTGCAACACGCCAATCTGCAACCGGGTGAATACCTGTGCGACGAGCCTCTGGTGTGGGTGGCGGCTGAGGGGTGGTGCGCCGGTACGGATGCATCGGTGCCGCTGGCGGTGTATGCCGAGGGCTGCGCCTTTCGAGCCAACGCAGTGCGGGCGCTGGCCGAGGCCGGGCGGGCGTGGCATGTGGTTTACACCAGCCAGAGCCCGCGTGGCATCGGGATTGCCATCGAACAGGGGCATTCGGTCGGTGTCACGGCGCGACGCCTGGTGCCGGCGGGTTGGCAGGTGCTGGACGCGGCTCAGGGCTTCCCGCCGATTGAGCCGGCGCGGTTAATGTTCTGGCGTTCTCCTCAGCGCGAGGCGCAGGCGGTGGAGGCTTTGGTGGACATTTTGTCGCGCCGCTTAGGTTCAGACTGGTTGGCCGAGCGCCGGCTTACAACGTTGACGGCGGGCCATCAGCCCCAGCAATAGCAGGCTGGCAGTGACCCAGCAGATGATCCAGCCGTGCACCAGGCCAAACTGCCCGGTGGCTTGCAGCAGCCAGCCGCACAGCCAATTGGCGGTGGCGCTGCCCAAGCCATAACCGACCATGCTCAGGCTCACCACTTGCAGGCTGTGCACGGGGCTCAAGCGTGCGCTGAGGTAGGCGGCCATCAAGCCCCAGACCGGGAAATAGAACAGCGCGAACAGCCCGGCCGCCAGCCATGTCAGGTTCAGGCTCGGTTGCCAGAGCAAGGCAAGCATCGCCAGGCCGAAGGCGCTGATGCTCAATGCCATCACCCTCAGTGCCCCCCAGCGATCCGCCAACGCGCCCAGTAACAAACCGCCTGCAACCCCGCCGATCCCGATCAGTGTCCACAGCGACCCGGTGACCTCTGCGTTGGCGCCCAGCCGTTCGCTGGCAAACGCCGAGAGGAAATTCAGGAAAGGACCGCTGATCCCGCCTATGAAGGCGCTGAGCAACAGTATGTGCAGCGCCACTGGGTATTCCAGGCACAGGTTCACCCATTGTCTGAGGACCGGGCGTAGCGACGGCGCGCTGCGTTGCTTGATGTGTTGGCCTGTCGCCAACGGCGCCAAGGCCCAAAAGGTCAGTAGTGTGACAATCAAGGTCAGCCCGGCGCACATCAGCCAGAAGTACCGCAACGAGATACCCTGCAACAGGGCGATCAGCACACCGTTAAGGCAGATCGCGAACGCTGCGCCCGACGACGCCAGGCCCAGTACGCGGCTGCGGTGGGATGCGGGGATCACTTCGCCGACCAGTGCGGCGATGGCGTTCCAGTTCGATACGGCGCAGGCCGAGACCAGTGCCAGGCATAGCGCGAACGGCAGCACCCACGGGGTAGCGACCGCCAGCGCCAGCAGCGCCGGGCTCAAGGCCATCGTCAGCTTTACCATGTTGCGCGGGCTGATCCACGCCGCGGCGACGCCGCTGACAATTGATGCGCCCATGTAGAACAGTTGCAGCAGCGCCGCGATGAGCGCGGCCTGGCTGTAGCTCAGCTCGAATACCTGGCGTATCTGCGGTAATAAGGCCGAATAAAGGAAGATACTGAAGCCGTGGGTGGTGGCGTTACACGCCGTAAAGATAAGCGCCAATAAAACAATACTTCTTGTGGGTGAGTGGGTGTTTGTTGGCATGGTTTGGCTCGGTCAATTTAAGTGCGATAGATTGGGGCGAAAGTGCAAGGTCTGCCCTATGTAAGTGCGTTGGTTTTAGTCGGGTGTTTAATTGAAAATAAGACTAGCGTTTATATAAATAAAACAGCCAGTGCTTAATAGTCATGAGTGTGCTGCGAAATACGCATGCTATTTATACGTCAGCGACAGTGGCAGGGCTGAAACCGACGTAAATGAATATTGCTGATTGCCTGTGGCGAGGGAGCAAGGAAATCTCCCCGCACAACACAAAAATGCATGTTACTCAGGAAATTTCCCGCAAGCCGTGGGATGCTTATGGCTCGTCAGCCCCAGCGCGAGTACTGTTTATGAAACGCAAAATGCCCGCGCTCAACGCGCTCAAAGCCTTCGAAGTGGCCGGCAGTACCGGCAGTTTTACCCGGGCGGCGGAACTGCTCAATGTCACCCAAAGTGCCGTCAGCCGCCAGGTGCGCCAGCTTGAAGAACAGCTCGGCGAGAATCTGTTGGAACGCCGGCATCATCACCTTGAACTGACCAGCGCCGGCCGGGTTTTGCTGCGGGCGCTGCATCAATCCTTCGACAAAATCGAGCTGACGGTGCGTAGCATCCAGCAGAAGTCCCACGCCAATCGCCTGCACATCAACGCACCGCCAACCTTCACCAGCCGCTGGTTGATGCCGCGCCTGGGGCGGCTGCGGGAGAAGCACCCCGAATTGGAGCTGAGCATCACCACGCGTTTGCAGGACAGCTTGGCGCAAACCAGCACCCTGGACTGCGCGATCCGCTTTGGCGATGGCGAATGGGATGGGCTGGATAGCTCGCTGCTGATTCAGGAACGGCACATCGCGGTGTGCGCGCCGTCGTTGTATGCGCGGGAAGCGAGCGAGGGCGGTATCGACCTTAATCGCCTGACCTTGCTGCATGTGTTGGCCAGGGAAGACCAGCGTTACCTGACCTGGAAACACTGGCTCGACGCGGCGAAAATCAGCGGTGTCGATACTCAGGGCGGCTATGAGTTCGACCTGCTGGACCTGGCGATTCGCGCCGCCACTGACGGGTTGGGCATCACCATTGCTGACTGGCACATGGTTGCTCCGGAGCTGGCCAGCGGGCAGTTGACCCAGGTACTGAACGTGCATGTGGAAGGGCATCAATCCTACTGGCTGGTGACTCGGCCGGAGCAGACCTTGCTGCCGCAATTGCAGGTGTTCAGCCAGTGGTTGCAGGAGGAAATCTGGTTGGCGCAAAGGCAGCTCGAACCCTCCACCGCCGCCGGCTGAGCTCCCCAGCCCTCACGGGAAATTTGACGCCCTCAGGGGTAACCTGCATTTTTTGAATGTTACGCCGCTCAATAAATCGTTTGTTCAACCCCCTCAGGATGCCAAAACTGCGGGAACTGGATAAAAACAACGATGGGCGATTCACATGCGACTTGAGCGAAACTTTGTAAACGGTCACTTCATTGAGCCTGCCAGCGATGCGCTGATTGCAGTCTACAACCCGGCGACCGAAGCCTTGGTCGGTCAGGTTTCGGCCGCCACCCGCGCTGAAGCTACTGCCGCTGTTGAGGCTGCTGCCGCCGCTCAGAAGCGCTGGGGCAAGCTCACCAGCATCGAACGCGCCAACCATTTGCGTTCATTCGCTGACGCCTTGGAAGCCTGCGCCGAGAGCATCGGTGCCGCCCTGGCCGCCGAGTCCGGCAAAAGTGTCAGCGACGCCAGCAACGAAGCCCGTTACGCCGCGCAAATCACCCGTTACCACGCCGAGTGGGCGCGGCGGATCGAAGGCGAGATCATTCCCAGTGACACCCCGAACGAAAACCTCTTCCTGCACCGCGAGCCGATTGGCGTGGTCGCGTGCCTGATTCCGTTCAACTACCCGGTCTACACCTTGCTGCGCAAAATCGCCCCGGCACTGATTGCCGGTAATACCGTGGTGGTGCGCCCCAGCAACAACACCCCGACCTCGGCGTTTGAAATCGCCAAGGCTGTGCAGAAATCCGGTCTGCCCGCAGGCGTGGTCAACATTCTGACCATGGACCATGCCACCGCCGCAGCGGTGTGCACCCACACAGCGGTCGGTTTGATCACCCTGACCGGCAGCGTCAACGCCGGGCGCATCGTGCTCGATTATTGCAAGGCCAACATCGCCAAGCCGTCCCTGGAACTGGGCGGTAAAACCCCGGCAATCATTGAAGCCGACGCTGACCTTGACGCCGCTGCCAGCGCTATCGTCGCGTCCAAGACCACTCACTGCGGTCAGTTGTGCACGGCGGTGGAGCGGGTCTACGTGCAGGAAAGTGTCTACGAACAATTCCTCGCGTTGCTCAAAGCCAAAATCAGCGTCGTGAAGTTTGGCGACCGCGCCATCGACGCCAGCTTGATGGGCCCGTTGGTCAACGCAAGCTCGCAGCAAAACATCCACGCCATGGTCGAGCGCGCCGTCCTTGACGGTGCTGTACTGGAAACAGGCGGCTTCATTCCAGAGGGCAACGGCCATTTCTACCCGCCGACGCTGCTGAGCAACTGCCGCCAGGATATGGAAATCATCCAGGAAGAAATCTTCGGCCCGGTGCTGCCAGTGCTCAAGTACCGCGACATAGAAGAAGCGCTGGCCATGGCCAACGACCATCAGTTCGGCCTGTCATCGGTGCTGTACACCGAAAACTATCGCACCACCCTGAAAGTCGCCAACTCCATCGAGGCCGGCGAGTTGTACGTCAACCGGACCCCGGCCGACCCCTATCAAGGCTTCCACGCCGGGTGGAAACGCTCGGGCCTTGGCGGCGACGACGGCAAGCACGGCATGCTCGAATTCACCCAGACCCGACTGGTAGTCATGCATTACTGAGCCACCCGCAGCACGCCTCACGCCAAACCTATAAAAACAATTATTGGAGCGCCCGGACCACCGGGCTGCCCGAGGTCTCACAGATGTCCAAGTCTACAACCGCTGTTGGCGCTGTTCAGGGTTCGAACGCGGGTGCAAAAAGCCACAGTGACACGGGAAGTCGCTACGTCCAGTTGATGCTGCTGGTGCTGGCCGCCGGGGCTATTTACCCGATCCTGTACCTGCGTCAGGTCTACCAGACGACCATGCTCGAGGTGTTCCAGATCAACCATAGCGAGTTGGGTTATCTGTACTCGATGCTGGGGACGATCTTCTTGCTCAGCTACTTACCGAGTGGCTGGCTGGCAGACCGGATCGCGCCACGGTTTTTGATTTTCTTTTCGCTGGTGGCCACCGGAGCCTTGGGGCTCTGGTACTCCACGGCACCGTCGATGACCGGGCTGATGATCATCTTCGGTTGCTGGGGCCTGACCACCGGCCTGACGTTCTGGGCCTCGGTGCTCAAGCGGGTGAAGATGATTGCTCATCACACTGAACAGGGCCGGTTCTTCGGCATCCTCGATGGCGGTCGCGGCCTGGTCGAGGCGTTGCTCGCAACGGTTGCCCTGGGGCTGTTCGCGTTCGCCACTGAGACCCGTGGCGAGTCCACCGCTGAAGGTTTCAAGCACGTGGTCTACCTCTACGCCTTCACCTGTATCGCCATCGGCTGTGTGCTGGTGCTGATCAGGGACCCGAAGTCGATGGCGGACACCGCGCCAGTGGAAAAGGGTAAATACAACCTGCTCAGCGACCTGGCCACACTGGTGAGAATCCCCGAGCTGTGGCTGGTGACGGCCATCGTGTTCTGCGGTTACCACATATTCTGGGCGACCTACAGCTTCTCGGATTATTTGCAGGGCGGCGGCATGACCGCCGTCATGGCCGGCACTATCACCACCATCAAGCTGTGGATGCGCCCGATTGGCGGTATCGGTGGCGGCTGGCTCGGTGACAGGTTCTCGAACATTTCGGTGCTGATCGTGGCGCTGTTCCTCGCAACGCTGGCGATGGTCGGCCTGATCGTGTTTCCGGCGCTCAACAGCATGGGCCTGTTGATTGGTACGGTGATTTTCATCGGCCTGATGACTTACGCGATCCGCGGTTTGTACTGGGCGATCCTCGACACCTGCAATATTCCGCTGCGCATTACCGGCCTGGCCATCGGCATTGTCTCGGTGGTCGGTTACCTGCCGGACGCCTTTATTCCATTGATCAACGGCTACCTCACCGAGCACTTCCCCGGTGCCCTTGGTTACAAGCTGTATTTCGGCTACATCGCCTCCGTCGGCCTGATCGGGACCCTCGCGGCCCTGACCTTGCGCGCGCGTATCAATCGTCAATCTACGAATAAAACAGGTGCCTGAGATGAAAATCGTCGCCCTTGAAACCCATATTGTTGCCGTCCCGCCACCGCACATCGGCGGCATGTATTGGCTGTTCGTCAAGCTCAAGACCGATTGCGGCATTGAAGGTGTCGGCGAAATCTACGCTGCGACGTTCGGCCCCAAAGCCATGCTGCCGATCATCGAAGACGTGTTTGAACGCTACTTGCTCAACCACGACCCCCATCACATCGAACGCTTTTTCCGTCAGGCCTATTCGAGCGGTTTCACCCAGCGCCCCGACCTGACCATGATGGGCGTGGTCAGCGGCCTGGAGATGGCCTGCTGGGACATCATCGGCAAAGCGGCGAACAAGCCGGTCTATGAATTGCTTGGCGGCAAGGTCAATGAGCGTCTGCGTTCCTACACCTACCTGTACCCGGTCAACAGCCAGGGCGAGTACGACTACGACGATCCGGACCTGGCTGCCGAATGCGCCATCGAGAACATGAATAAAGGCTTCACCGCCGTGAAGTTCGACCCGGCCGGGCCGTACACCGCGTACTCCGGGCACCAGATTTCGCTGGAAGTGCTGGAGCGCTGCGAAACCTTCTGCCGCAAGATCCGCGAAGCGGTGGGCGACAAGTGCGACCTGCTGTTCGGCACCCACGGGCAAATGGTCCCGTCCTCGGCGATTCGCCTGGCCAAGCGCCTGGAGAAGTACGACCCGTTGTGGTTTGAAGAGCCAGTGCCACCGGGGCAGGAGGAGGCGATGGCGCAAGTCGCGGCCAAGACCACCATTCCGATTGCTACCGGCGAGCGGCTGACCACCAAGTACGAATTCTTCAAGCTGTTGCAGGCTGGCGGTGCGTCGATTCTGCAAATGAACGTCGCCCGGTGCGGCGGGCTGCTGGAAGCCAAGAAGATCGCGAGCATGGCCGAGGCCTATTACGCGCAGATCGCACCGCATCTGTATAACGGGCCGATTGGCGCGGCGGCGAGTTTCCAGTTGGCAACCTGCACCCCGAATTTCCTCATCCAGGAAAGCATCATGACCTGGGGCGGTTTCCACGCCGAAGTGCTGACCAAGCCACTGCAATGGGAGGACGGCTACATCATCCCGTCCGCCGAGCCTGGCCTTGGGGTGGAGCTGAACATGGAGGTGGTGCGCAAGCATTCGCCATATACCGGTGAGCGTTTGCACCTGCAAATGGCGCCGGCCCCGGCAGACGTCAAAGACACATCGCCGGCCAGAGGCTGACGGGACTTCCCGTAGTTCCGTAGCGGGAGCGGGTGTTTTTTAAATAACGACTTACGCGGTAACCGTGCATGACATACGACTACATCATCGCTGGCGCAGGCGCAGCCGGCTGCATCCTCGCCAACCGGCTATCGGCCAGCGGCAAATACACGGTGCTGCTGCTGGAAGCGGGCGGCAAGGACAGTTCGCTGTGGTTCAAGATCCCGGTCGGCTTCGCCAAGATGTATTACAACCCGACCTTCAACTGGATGTACTACAGCCAGCCGCAAAAGCAGCTCAATAATCGTGAAATTTATGCGCCGCGCGGTAAGGTCCAAGGCGGTTCGGGCTCTATCAATGCGATGGTCTACGTCCGTGGCCAGGCCCATGACTTCGACGACTGGGCCGCCAACGGCAACGATGGCTGGAGTTTTAAGGACGTGTTGCCGTATTTTCGCAAACTGGAAAACCACCCGTTGGGCGAAAGCGAATACCACGGCGGCAGCGGCCCGATCAGCATCACTCCGATGAAGGGAGAGACCCATCCGATCTGCGATGTGTTCCTCAAGGGTTGCGATGAACTCGGTTACCCGCATAGTGACGACTTCAACGGACCGAAATTCGAAGGCTCGGGTATCTACGATGTCAACACCAAGGACGGCCAGCGCAGCTCCAGTAGTTTTGCGCATCTGCATCCCGCACTCGGCCGCCCGAACCTGACGGTCGAGCATTACGCGCTGGTGGATCGGGTGGTGTTCGAGAACGAGCGGGCCAGCGGTATTTCCGTGACCCAACACGGCGTGGTCCGCACTTTCCAGGCACGCAAGGAGGTGATCCTCTGCGCTGGTGCCGTCGACACACCGAAGATTCTGCAACTATCCGGTGTCGCCGATCAGGCGTTGCTGGCCAGGCACCAGATTCCGCTAGTCAAGCACCTGCCGGCGGTGGGGCAGAACCTTCAGGATCACTTGTGCGCCAGCTACTACTACAAGGCCAATATCCCGACGCTTAATGACCAGCTCAGCTCGCTGTTCGGGCAGTTCAAGCTCGGCCTCAAATACCTGCTGACCCGAAAGGGGGCCTTGGCGATGAGCGTCAACCAGGCCGGTGGTTTCTTCCGTGGCAACGAGGCGCAGGCCAACCCGAACCTTCAGCTGTACTTCAATCCGCTGTCGTACCAGATTCCGAAAAACAACAAGGCCAGCCTCAAGCCCGAGCCGTATTCCGGCTTCCTGCTATGTTTCAACCCATGCCGGCCGACGAGTCGCGGGCATATCGAGATCAAGTCGAAGAACCCCCGGGACGCTGCGCTGATCGATCCCAATTACCTGAGCACACAAAAGGACATCGACGAAGTGATCCAGGGCAGTCGGCTGATGCGCAACATCATGCAGGCGCCGGCCTTGAAAAGCATCACGGTTGCAGAAGTACTCCCGGGGCCGATGGTCGAAAGCGATGAGCAGATGCTGCAGTACTTTCGCGAAAACAGCGGTTCGATCTATCACCTGTGCGGCTCGTGCGCGATGGGGGCGGATGTGCAGACGTCAGTGGTCGATAAACGGCTTAAAGTCCATGGCCTCGATGGTCTGCGCATTGTCGACGCGTCGATTTTTCCCAATGTGACGAGCGGCAATACCCACGCCGCCGTACTGATGGTGGCGGAGAAGGGCGCCGACCTGATTTTGCAGGACGCCTGATTCGTTGCCAGATTGATCGAAAAACGTTGGCGCTGACCATAGAGCGGATTTCCCCTACTTTACCCCCACAAAAGGACTGGCTCAGGGTGCAATCTTCATCTGATACCAAGGGCGTGGCGTGCCTCTCAAAACGTCTGCCCCATGGAAAACTGAAACACCTGCTTGTCCGCATTCTCCGGCGTTCGAATCGGGTACGCCAAGTTCACGCTCAGCGGCCCCAACGGGCTGTACCACGTCACGCCGACGCCCACCGAGCTGGCCATCTGGCTCAAATCCACGCTGCCACAGCCCTGGGTGGTGCTCAGGTAGCACTTGTCCGAATACACCGTGCCGACATCCCAGAACACTGAGGTGCGTACGGATTTGTTGTCTTTGATAAACGGCACCGGGAACAGGTATTCCGCACCGCCGGTGATCAGGATATTGCCGCCCAGGGCCTCGGTGTCGCGGTCGGTGTAATACGCCTGGCCGGCGCTGGAATAGGTGCCGGTGGCCGGGGTGTTGCGTGGGCCGAGGGTGCCGCTTTCAAAGCCACGCACCGTACCTTCGCCGCCTGCCGTGTAGGTTTCATAGAAGGGCAGGCTATCCGTCGAGCCATATCCGTTGCCGTAGCCGAGCTTGGTATGGAAGCGCAGCGATGTGTTGTTGCTGACAGGCAGGAAGGTCTGCCCGGAGTAGTCGATTTTGTAGAAGCTCAGGTCGCTGCCGGGCACCGTTACCATCAGGTTGAGGTTCTGCGAATGGCCGCGGGTGGCCAGTACGCCTTTATTCAACGTCGACTCCGACCAGCCCAGGTTGGCCTTGAAATTGGTGAATTCCTTGCCTTCGCGGTCGACAAAGTCGTAGATCTCGTCGGCGCTGTAGGTGCCCGGCTCGATGCTGTCGTGTTGCGCCGTCAGGCCAACACTCAGGCGCGAGGTTTCATTGATTGGGTAGCCGAGGGTCGCGCCAAGGCCAAAGCTATTGATCGCGTAATAGGACACCCCGTCATCGTAGTACTTGTTGTAGTCAGTCTTGCTGTAGAACGCGTTGTAGCCCAGGCTCACCCCGTCGGCGGTGAAGTAGGGGTCGGTAAAGCCGATGTTGTACTTGCTCTGGTACGACGAGCGGGTCAGCCCAAGGCTGGCGGAATTGCCGGTGCCCAGGAAGTTGCTCTGGCTGATCGAGCCGCCGAGGATCAGGCCGGCACTCTGGGCGAAACCGACACTGGCGGTAATCGAGCCGGACGCTTGTTCTTCCACGGTGTAGTTCACGTCCAGTTGGTCATCCACACCGGCGACTGCCGGGGTCTGTACGTTCACTTCCTTGAAGAAGCCCAGGCGGTCAAGGCGTACCTTGGACTGGTCGATCAAATAGGTGGACGCCCAGCCGCCTTCCATCTGGCGCATTTCGCGGCGCAGTACCTTGTCGTCGGTCTTGGTGTTACCCCGGAAATTGAGCCGGTTGACGTAAGCCCGCTTGCCAGGGTCGACGCTGAAGGTGACGTCCACCGTGTGGTCTTCTTCATGGGCCTGCGGTACGCCGTTGACGTTGGCGAAGGTATAGCCCTCGTTACCCAGGCGACGGGTGATCAAGTCCGAGGTGGTGGTCATCAACTTGCGCGAAAACACTTGGCCCTTTTGGACCAGCAGCAGCGAACTCACCTGATCTTCAGGGATCTTCAGCTCGCCACTCAGTGTTACCGAGCGCACCGTGTATTTCTGGCCTTCCTGGATGTTCACGGTGATGTACACGTGCTTCTTGTCCGGGGTCATGGACACCTGGGTCGAGGCGATATCCATGTTGATATAGCCGCGATCCAGGTAGTAGGAGCGCAGCCGTTCGAGGTCGCCGGAGAGTTTCTCGCGGGCGTACTTATCGTCGTTCTTGAAAAACGACAGCCAGTTGCTGGTCTTGAGGGTGAACTGGTCGATCAACGCCTCGTCAGGGAACACCGTATTACCCACCACGTTGATGTGCTGGATCGACGCCACTTCGGCCTCGTCAATCTTGATCTTCACCCCCACGCGGTTACGCGGCTGGGCCACGACCTCGGTGTCGACCGATGCCGAATAGCGCCCCTGGGCCACGTACTGGCGCTGCAATTCATTGCGCACGCCTTCGAGCGTGGCACGCTGGAAAATCTCGCCCTCGGCCAGGCCGGATTGCTTCATGCCTTTCATCAGGTCGTCGGTCGAGATCGCCTTGTTGCCCTCGAACACGATACTGGCAACCGAGGGCCGCTCGACTACATTGATAATCAGCACATCGCCTTCGCGGCTCAGTTGGATGTCCTGGAAAAAACCGGTCTTGAACAATGCGCGGGTCGAGTCCACCAGGCGCCGGTCATCGGCTTCATCGCCTACGTTCAAGGGCAGTGCGCCGAACACACTGCCGGCAGAGACCCGTTGCAGGCCGTTGATACGGATATCCGAGATTTTAAAACCCTGGGCGAGGGCCAGTGAGGCATTGAGCAGCAGCGCAACCGAGCAGAGCAGGCGCGAAAAATTCATCAAGATCTTTTCCAGAATACAGCGCCGGCGCGGCCGGACGGGTGAACGTGCAGCTTAAGAGCGTGCGGCGTTTGATGCGGTTAACCGAATGTCAAGTTAGGTAAAGGTTGGCCTGCAAACCCGCGCCAGGGCCGATAATGCGCGACCCCCCACTGACGAGCCCGCGATGATCTCCGTACTGTTAGTCGACGATGACCAGGAACTGACTGGAATGCTGAGCCAATACCTGGAGCGCGAAGGGTTTGCGGCGACGGCCGTGCACACGGGCGAGGAGGGCGAGGTCGAGGCACTGTCTGGGCGCTACAGCATTGTGGTGCTGGACGTCATGCTGCCCCAGCGCTCGGGGATCGAGGTGCTGCGGCGCATCCGCGCCGTCAGCCAGGTGCCGGTGGTGTTGCTCACCGCCCGTGGCGACAACATCGACCGCATCACCGGCCTGGAGCTGGGTGCCGATGATTATGTGCCCAAGCCCAGCTCACCGGGGGAGTTGGTGGCTCGCCTGCGCGCCATCATGCGCAGGGTGCAACCGGCAGGTCAGCCAACCTCGGAGATGATCAAGACCGGCTCGCTGGTGTTATGGCCGGGCAAGCGCCAGGCCCTGTGGAAAGGCGTTGAGCTGGGCGTGACCAGCACCGAGTTCAGCCTGCTCGAAGAACTCGCCCGCAGTGCCGGCCAGGTGGTGAGTAAAAAGGACCTGTCGTTGAACGCCTTGGGCTGCCCGTTGACCCGTTACGACCGGCGTATCGACGTGCATATCAGCAGCATTCGGCAAAAACTCGGGCCACGTCCGGATGCCAAGGCCTGGATTCAAAGCGTGCGTGGCCTCGGCTACCTGTTGATTGCCGAATGACCAAGCCCAGCCTGCTGTTCTGGAAACTGTTCCTGGCTTTTTGGTTGGCCACCAGCCTGACGTTCCTGGTGGGCGTTGGTGTGCTGGAACTGGGTCGTTTCCGCCCGAATGACCCCCATGTGCAAACGATCCTGGCGGCTGAAGAGCAGTTGTTGCAGCAGTTCGGTGTGGAGGCGGCCGGGCAATTGCTGACGGTCTGGGAGCGTCCGGCCGACGAGGCCATTGGTGTCTACGACAGCGCGGGGCAATTAGTGGCGGGTTCTCCCGTGGCGCAACCGGCCTACGAACGCTCGGTGATCAGCAAGCAGGGCCAGGTGCTGTCGATCCGCTCCACCCACGCCCCGGATGCCCAAGGCAGGCCGTGGCCACACACGCCGCTGCTGATCGGCACGCTGATGAGCGCATTGTTCAGCGGCTACATGGCGTATTACCTGGCGTGGCCCCTGGCTCATCTGAAACGCGCCATGAGCGACGCAGCCCAGGGACGTTTCGAAACCCGGGTCAAGCCCGCCATGGGCAAGCGTCGCGATGAAATCGTCGACCTGGCCGAAGACTGCGACCGCATGGCCAACCAGCTGAAGGTGCTGGTGCAAGCCCAGCAGCACTTGTTGCATGACATCTCCCACGAACTGCGCTCGCCGCTGACGCGCCTGCAAGCCGCCATCGGCCTGCTGCGCCAGGATGGGACGCGCCTGGAAATGCTCGAACGCATCGAGCGCGAATCCGAGCGCATGGACACCCTTATCGAAGCCCTGTTGACCCTGGCACGCCTGCAAGGCAGGCCCGACAGCATCGAGCGCGAGTCCGTGGATATCGTCGAATTACTGTCGATGATTGTCGAAGACGCGCAGTTTGAAGCCGACATCAAGGGCTGCCGCGTGCAGTTGCAGGCTTGCCCGCCGTTCATTGCCTGTGCCAGCGGCGAATTGCTGTACCGCTGCTTCGAGAACGTGATCCGCAACGCCGTGCGCTACACCCGACCGGACACCACCGTGTGGGTGTCGGCCCAGATCAGTGCCGATGCCAACCGCCTGCGAGTGCAGATCTGCGATCGAGGACCGGGTGTTGAAAATCATCGCCTAAAAAGCATTTTCAACCCGTTCGAACGCGGTGCCGGGGACAGCAGTGTCGGGTTCGGCCTGGGCCTGGCCATTGCCGCCAGGGCCGTGCAAATGCATGGCGGCACCATCCTGGCGCGCAATGAGGCGGCCGGTGGGCTGACCGTGGAAATCAACCTGCACAGTGCGCGATCTTTACACGACATTACATTGGCTTGACCGCCCTGTACGTCGCACCTCTTTAGACTGGCCACCATTGAGTGAGTGGAGGTTGGCGATGTTTCAGGTGCATAAAAAAGGCTTTGTGCCCGGCAGGAAAATGGTCGATGGCCTGGTCCCCTATGACTTCTTTTGCGAAGACAGCCCGGCGATCAATCTCTTCGTCTTCACTGGCGCCGCCACACCGGATGCGACGGTACAGGAGCAGACCTTGTGGGGCTTCACGCGACTGGAACGGTTCGAGGCGATGACCCATGCCCTGGTCGGCAACAAGCAACAGGCCGGCTGGTTCCAAAGCGTCAGTGTGCTCACCGGGCCCAACCAGAACGGTACGCAGAGCGTGAAATTCCAGCGCGTGTTGAAGATCATCAAGCACGCAAACAACACCCGCAACGTTGATTACGAGATCCTCACCGACGAAGGTGACACGTACTTCACGCGCCAGAGTGTCACGGCAGACAGCGCACAGACAGTCATCTATTCGGCCGTGTAGCCGCGCCCCTCAAACCCCGAGCAACACCCAGCCTGCCAGGGCCACCAGCCCGGTGTTCAGGCAAGCCAGTGAAAAGCCGAAGCGCACCAGTTGGCCTTCTTCCTCCGGACTGGTTTTGGCAAGCCCCAGGACCAGCATCACAATCGACAGCGAACCGAGTGCCGCATGCCCGGCTGCGCTGTTCTGCACTGCCGCCAGCAACAGGCGCGACGACTCCGGCAGCAATGCCACCGCCGGCATGAAGATCGCGTTGCCGCCGACGTTCGAGCCCGTCATGTAGCCGGACAGCCCGCCCAGCAGCGCTACCATCGGCACGGCGGCCAGGTCGGGCAAGCTGCCCAGCACCTGCACCATGCCATCCAGAAAGCCCGCCTTGACCATCATTTGCGACATGGCCAGAAAGAAGAAAATCGTCAGTAACGGTCGCCGCGCCCGAGCCCCCAGGGCGCCGAGCAGGTTGTTGCCGCGATCCCGATGAACCCACAGCAACACCAGCAGCAAGGCGATGCCCGGTGATGCCAGGGGCTTCCAACTGACGTTCATGCCCCGCACCACCCACGCGTCCTCAAGATGGGTCAGGGCATTGAGGCTCTTGAGCAGCACGATGCACAGGATCAGTGCCAGGTACGGCCATGCGCTACGCGGCCAGGCCGGTGTTGTTGCGCCCTGGCGCCGAAACAGCGCCAGCAGCAGCGTTGCCGTGGCAACGCTCAGTCCCGCGCCCACGCCAGCCACCTCCGGCCCCAGCCAACGGCTCAACCCGTAGAGCACCAGCACAAACAGCAGTCCCGAACCAATAAAAGCGCGGGTGATGCCTACACCGCACAGGTATGAAGCCAACGCTGCCAGTGCGATAAATACCGATGCGCTGGTCAGCGCCGAGGTGGACGCCAGGGTTGAGGCATCCACATGGGCCAGTGAAGCGCCGATCACCGTGGCCAACCCCTGGGTGCCCCACGGCATGATCGCCATGCCGGTCAACGCCACCCGCAGCGCAACGCGGCGTTCGAACAGGCTCAACAACAAGGGGAGGGTGGCAATCAGCGATACGCCAAACCCGGTCATGGCCTCCAGCAACGGCGCCAACCCCAATACGATGAACATCACCAACTCTGCGCGCTTGAGCCCCAATGCCTGCACCCATTCGCTCAAGGCCTGATTGACCCCCATGCGTTCAATCACAATCACGAAGGCCAGGCCCGGCACGATCACAAACGCGGTGCTGGCGAACAGCACAGCGGTGTCCTTGAACGCCGCCACGGCGGCACTGGCCAACAATCCATCGACCAGCCACAACACTGCCACCAGGCCAGCGCCGGCCATGGCCGCCTGCACCGGCGGGCGGCGCAGCACCATCAGCATCGACATCACCAGCAACACCGGCGACAGGTGAATCAAAAAGCCCATGAGACGCTCCATTTCTGCATGCTGAAGGAGTTGGGATAGTATTGAGGTCCCGGTCGTCATTGGTCTCTGAATCGAGGCTGTTTTCGATAAAATTTCTCACCCTGTCGAGCACGCCCGAATGGCCAAACCCGCTTCTTCCACGCTGGATCTGGACGGCTTCGACTGGTCCATCCTGGCCCTGGTGCAGCGCGATAACGCCTTGCCCCTGCGTACCCTCGCCGAGAAGGTCAACCTCTCCACCGCCGCGGTGCAACGGCGCATCAAGCGTCTGGAAGAGGGGGGAGTGATCATTGCGAATGTTGCGCTGGTGGACCCGGTCAAGGCCGGCAAGCCAATCACCATCATTGCCGAGGTGTCCGTCGAACGTACCAGTATCGACGCGCTGACGACGACCAAGGCCAGCTTCTGCGTGCCCCAGGTGCAGCAGTGTTATTACGTCACCGGCGAAGCGGATTTCGTGCTGGTGCTGAATGTCGCCAGCATGCAGGAATACCAGGACCTCGCCGCCCGGCTGTTCGCCGAGAACCCCAATGTGAAGTGGTTCAAGACCTTGGTGGCGCTGGACCGGGTCAAGGTGGGGCTGGAAGTACCCATTGGCTGAAAAATAACTGTCGAAGCCTGTCCCTTTTTTTCACCTCGCCTGTCATTGCAGGTAAGTGAACAAAATCGAGAGCTTCTTCCCATGCCCGCAGTCCTACCCTTGCGCTTGCGCCCGTTGCTCAAACTGAGCCTGATGCTGAGCCTCAGTGCCAGCCCGCTGTTCGTCCCCACCAGCTTTGCCGAAGACAGCGCCGCCCGCCGCAGCTATCAAGTGCCGGCCGGCAGCCTGAGTGCGGCGCTGACCCGTTTTGCCGGGTTGTCGGGCGTCAACCTGTCGGTGGACCCGGCGCTGGTCAGCGGGCGCAGCAGCAGCGGTTTGTCCGGCGAGTACGGCGTGGAAGAGGGCTTCGCACGCCTGCTGCAAGGCTCCGGCCTGCAATTGCAACCCATGGGCGAACAGGCCTATATGCTGATGCCGGCGCCGGAGGGCAGCACCCTGGAACTGGCGCCGACCTCCATCCTCGGCACCACCGGCCTGTACGACGGTGACACCTACGCGGGTGGCCAAGTGGCGCGCCGTGGTTCCCAAGGGTTGCTGGGCACGCGGGACTTTATGGAAACGCCGTTCAGCATGACCACCTACACCGCCGATGCGGTGAAGAACCAGCAGGCGCGCACCCTTGGTGACCTGATCAACAGCGACCCGTCGGTACGTGCTACCAACCCGGCCGGTGGGCGTTACGAGCAGTTCACCATTCGCGGGTTCAGCCTGTTCAACAGTGATGTGTCGTACAACGGCCTCTACGGCGTGCTGCCGACCTACACCATCGACATGGAAATGGCCGACCGCGTCGACATCTTCAAAGGCCCGACCCAGTTGATCAACGGCATCTCGCCGCGTGGCAGCGTGGGCGGCGGGATCAACGTGGTGCCCAAGCGCGCCACCGACAAGGACATCACCTCGTTCACCGGCAGTTGGGCCTCGGATAGCCAGGCCGGCGGCGCGGTGGACGTGGGTCGGCGCTTTGGCGAGGACAACAAGTTCGGCCTGCGTTTCAACGGCGTGAAGCAGTCCGGCGATACCGAATGGGATCACCAGAGCGTCGACCGCGAGATGGCCGTGCTGGGCCTGGATTTCCGCGGCGAGCGCCTGCGCCTGTCCACCGACATCGGCCGCACCGAGCGTGACACCGATGCACCGCAAGAGCGTGTGCAGGTCGCCGCCGCCGCGCCGGTGCCAAGTGCCAACGATGTGCGCCGCAACTACGCGCAATCCTGGAGCCAGGCCCGCACCAAGGACACCTTTGGCACGGTGAATGCCGAATATGACCTGAGCGACTCGGTGATGCTCTACGGCGGTGTGGGCGCACGTAAAAGTAATCACGAATTCCTGCGCCATGCCGTGTCGGTGAGCAATGCGGCCGGCGCGTTCACGGTATCGCCGCGGGATTTTACCCGCGATGAAAACGTGCGCACTGCCACGGCGGGCGTGCGCAACTGGTTCCATACCGGGCCGGTGAGCCATGAGGTCAACCTGGCGGCCAGCTACTTCTATATGGACTTCACCAACGGCGGTGCGCGGTATGCGAACGCATCGAGCAACCTCTACAACCCGGTACAAACCCCGACGCCGTCTGTGGCCACGCGCCAGGATGCGAAGGTGTACACCGAGAATAAGTCCAGTGGCGTGGCCCTGTCCGACACCCTGGGCTTTTTCGATGACCGCCTGCTGCTGACCCTCGGCGCACGCTGGCAGCGGGTGATCGTGGACGACTGGAGCGATGGCATCAAAGGCAAGACCAACTACGACGAAGAAAAGCTCTCGCCCTCCGGCGGCTTGCTGTTCAAGGCCACCGACAAACTGTCGCTGTACGCCAACTACATGGAAGGCCTGAGCCAGGGCAAGATCGCGCCGTCCACGTCGCGCAACGAAGACGAGATCTTCCCGCCGTTTGTCAGTCGCCAGGTGGAAGTGGGCGCCAAGTACGACGCCGGTGCCTTCGCCGTGACGGCCGCCGTGTTCCGCATCAAGCAACCGGCCTACGAGACCAACGCGACCACGCGGTTGTTCGGGCCTAACGGCAAGCGCGAGAACACCGGCGCCGAGCTGAGTGTATTCGGCGAACCGCTCAAGGGTGTGCGCCTGCTCGGCGGTGTGATGTACATCGACAGCAAGCTCAAGGACACCACCAACGGCGCCTGGGACGGCAACCGCGCCCCGGCCACGCCCAAGTACAACGTCAACGTTGGCGCCGAATGGGACGTGCCGATGCTCGAAGGCCTGACCCTGACCAGCCGTGGCATCCATTCCAGCTCGCAGTACCTGGACCAGTCCAACGTCAAGGAAATCGATGCCTGGAATCGTATCGACGTGGGTGCACGCTACGGCTTCAAGGTCGACGACAAACACATCACCCTGCGGGCCAATGTGGAGAACGTCGCCGACAAACGCTACTGGAGTTCGGCGGGCGCATCGGATGACAGCGAGCCGGGCCTGACCTTGTCGACACCGCGCACTTACCTGCTGTCGGCCACTGTCGACTTCTAATACCTGTGCATACTGCGTGGGTGGATGCCTTCCCACCTGTGGCAAACCCGCTTGCCACAGGTGGGAAGGCATCAGTTAATGAGAATGTTTTTTGATCACGCCGCCCTGATATGGAATAGTACCCGCCGTTTTCCCCAGCCTGTCCAGCTGGGGTGTTTTAACGCCGAGGTCCTTGTCATGCGAATCCTGCGCTCCATCCCGATCCTTGCCGCCTGCGTCCTGGCGTTCTCCTCAAGCGTGCTGAGCGCTGCTCCCATCGACCTCAATGACGGCCAACACGCGGTGCACCTGCCCGATGCGCCCAAGCGCGTGGTGGTGCTGGAGTTCTCCTTTCTCGATAGCCTCGCCGCCGTTGACGTCACGCCGGTCGGCGCCGCCGATGATGGCGACGCCAACCGCGTGCTGCCACGCGTGCGCCAGGCCATCGGCCAGTGGAAATCCGTGGGCCTGCGCTCGCAGCCGAGCATCGAGGAAATCGCCCGGCTCAAGCCGGACCTGATCGTCGCCGACCTCAATCGCCATCAAGCGCTGTACAGCGACTTGGCCAGCATCGCGCCGACCCTGCTGTTGCCGTCCCGTGGTGAAGACTACGAGGGCAGCCTCAAGTCCGCCGAGCTGATCGGCAAGGCGCTGGGCAAGAGCCCGCAGATGCAAGCGCGCATCGCCCAGAACCGCACGAACCTGAACAAGATTGCCCAGCAGATCCCCGCCGGTGCCAGCGTGCTGTTCGGCGTCGCCCGCGAAGACAGCTTTTCCGTGCACGGCCCGGACTCCTACGCCGGCAGCGTGCTCCAGGCCATTGGCCTGAAAGTGCCGTCGGTGCGCGCCAATGCCGCCCCCACCGAATTCGTCAGCCTGGAGCAACTGCTGGCGCTGGACCCTGGTTGGTTATTGGTCGGTCATTATCGTCGCCCGAGCATCGTCGACAGCTGGAGCAAACAACCGCTGTGGCAGGTGCTCGGCGCCGTACGTAACCAACACGTGGCCGAAGTGGACGGCGACAGCTGGGCGCGCAACCGTGGGGTGCTGGCCTCGGAGCAGATCGCCGAAGACGCCCTGGCGATTCTCAAGGGCGGCAACGCCGTACTGAGCCAATAAGCATGGCGCGTAGTCTCGCGGCGGCGGGCATTGTGCTGCTCGGCGCGGTGCTGTTCTGGTTGTCGTTGTACAGCTGGTCGCCGTTCACTATCAGTGCGACGGATGCGTGGAATGGCCTCGTACACCAAGGCAGTGTGGGCGGCAATATGGCTTACATCGTCGCCCAGTTGCGTGTGCCCAGGGCGGTGTGCGCGGCGCTGGTCGGTGCCTGCCTGGGACTCGCCGGGGCACTGATGCAAGGCATCACCCGCAACCGCCTGGCCTCGCCGTCGTTGTTCGGCGTGACGGCGGGCGCGGCGTTGGGGCTGGCGTTGTTTTCGACAGGCTTGGTCGCTCCGCCGTTTGCCGGTGGCGCCTTGCTGATGACCTGCCTGGGCGGTGCGCTGGCCTGGGTCACGGTGTTCAGTCTCGGTGGCGCCTGGTCGCCGACCACGGCCCAAGGCCGGCTGGTCCTGGCCGGTGTTGCGGTGGCCGCGTTGTGCGCGGCGTTGACCCGGCTGACGGTGATTCTGGTCGAGGCCCAGGCGCAAAGCGTTTTGAACTGGCTGGCCGGCTCCCTCGCCAATGTCGGTGCCGCCCAGGTGCAACTGCTGTGGCCGTGCACTTTGATCGGCGGCCTGTGGGCACTGTGGTGCGCGCCACGCCTGAACCTGATCAACCTCGGCGAAGACGCCGCCCGCTCGTTGGGCGTGGGCATCGCCAGCCTGCGTTTGCAGGTGTTTGTCGCCAGCCTGTTGCTGGTGGGCGCCAGTGTCTGCGCGGTGGGGCCGATTGGTTTTGTCGGGTTGATTGCGCCGAACATCCTGCGTCAGTTTCTCGGTAACGACTACCGCTGGCTGATCCCGCTGAGCGCGGCGCTGGGCGCGGTGATCGTGCTCGGTGCCGACCTGCTCAGCCGCGCCGTGGCCTTTCCGGTGGAAACCCCGGCCGGTGTGGTCACCGCGTTGATCGGCGCACCGTTCTTTCTATTCCTTGCCAGGCGCGCCCTATGATTGGCCCCCGTTTTCGCCTGTGGTTGCTGCTCGGCCTGTTGCTGCTGGCGACCTTCGTCAGCCTCAGCGCCGGCACGCTGTGGCTCAAGCCCGTGACCGTCCTCGACCGCCTGCTGGCCCACGACGCGCTCGACTTCGAAGTGTGGAACCACCGCCTGCCGCGCAGCCTGATCGCGATCCTCGCCGGCGCCGCCTTTGGCTTGGCCGGGGCGATTGTGCAGGGCGTGATCCGCAACCCGCTGGCCTCGCCGGAAATCCTCGGCGTGACCCAAGGCGCCGGGCTGGCGCTGACCGTGGCGATCATCAGTTGGCCGCACTTGCCGATTGCCTGGCTGCCGCTGGTGGCCTGCCTGGGCGGTGCCGGCGGCGCTTTGCTGCTGGCGCTGTACAACACCGGCGTGAGTTTTTCCGGGGTGCGTTTCGCGCTGTCCGGGGTGGCAATTGCGGTGACCTTGTCCAGCGTCACCGAGTTTCTGATCCTATCCCACCCGCTGGACATCAACACCGCGCTGCTCGCCCTTACCGGCAGCCTGTGGAGCCGCAACTGGCACCATGTGGCGCTGGTGCTGCCGTTTGTGCTGCTGATACCGCTGGGGCTGTGCCTGGCCAAACCGCTGAACCTGATCGCCCTCGGCGATGAAGCGGCCCACAGCCTCGGCACCGCCTTGAGCCGCACGCGCTGGCTGGCGATGGCCTGCGCGGTGCTGCTCACCAGCCTGGGCGTGGGGGTGATCGGGCCGATTGGCTTTATCGGTCTGGTCGCACCGCACATGGCGCGGCGGCTGGTGGGCGGGCATCACCAGTACCTGCTGCCGGCGGCGATGCTGATCGGCGCGCTGTTGCTGGTGCTGGCCGACACCCTCGGGCGCACGTTGATCGCGCCCAGCGAAATCCCCGCCGGGGTGCTTACGGCAGTGATTGGCGCACCGTATTTTCTTTGGTTGCTGGCACGGTTCAAGGGTTGATGACATGAGTATTCTCCAGGCCAGCCAGCTCGATATCGGCTACGGCGGCACACGTATCGTGCAGGGCCTTTCGTTTGCACCACCGGCGGGGCAAGTCACCGCGCTGATCGGGCCCAACGGCTGCGGCAAGTCCACCTTGCTCAAGGCCTTTGCGCGCATTCTCAAACCCACGCAGGGTGAACTGACCCTCGACGGCCAGGCTTACAGCGCCTTGTCCGCCCGCCAGTTGGCGCGGCAGATCGCGTTTCTGCCCCAGGTATTGCCCGTGCCGGAAGGCGTCAGCGTGCGCCAGTTGGTTGCCTATGGGCGCAGTCCGCACAACTCACTGTGGGGACGCCTCAGTGGCAGCGATCAAACCCAGGTCACCCAGGCCATGCAGCGCCTGGAACTGGACAGCCTGGCCGACCGCGCCCTGGCGGACCTGTCCGGCGGCCAGCGCCAACGTGCATGGCTGGCCATGGTGCTGGCGCAGAACGCGCCGGTGGTATTGCTGGATGAACCGACGACCTACCTGGACATCAGCCATCAAGTCGAACTCATGGACCTGATGTGCGAACTGGCCGCTGAAGGCAAGACCGTGATCACCGTGCTCCACGACATCAACCAGGCCTGCCGTTATGCCGAGCATGTGGCGGTGATGCACGGCGGCAGGCTGGTGGCCGCTGGCGCGCCGGGGGAGGTGATCAGTGCGCAGTTGATGCGGCAGGTGTTTGAGGTGCAGGTGCAGATCATCAATGAGCCGGTTTCCGGTACGCCGATGTGCGTCGTGGAAAAAAGCACCCGCACTCACGGCTGACGCGGTCAAAAAATGTGGGAGGGCGTTTGCCCTCGATGGGCATGGGTATCTACACAACTCTCAAAGGCTCATACATAGCACTGTGGTGAGCGGGCTGTTGGATCTCAGTGGGCTTCGGGATTCCACACTGCCTGCTTCACCTTGATCGCCTTGGGCAGCAACCGATTCTGGAAAAACAGATCTGCCGTTGCCTGCTGCGCCTGAATGATGCGCTCATCAATCGGCAAAATCGGCGAAGGCGGGCGGTTATCCATATAGCGCGCAACCACCTCGGCGGGCAGGCCCATGAAGTGGGTCAGCACGTTAAGGCTGTCCTCGCGCTGGTTGCGGGTCAGTGCTTCGGCACTGGTCAACTCACCCAGCAGGTCATGGATAAACCCGGCGTTGTCCCGCGCATATTCACGCCGTGCGGTGTACACCGGCCCCGACAACCCCAGCCCTTCACCATTGGCCAACACATGGCTCGGGCTTTGGCTCAGGGCGAGTGACGAGTAGGGCTCCCAGATCGCCCAGGCATCCACGCTGCCTTGCTCAAACGCCGCCCGCGCATCGGCGGGTGGCAGGTACACCGGCTGGATGTCCTTGTAGCTCAGGCCGGCTTTATTCAGCGCACGCAGGATCAGGTTGTGGGAACTGGAGCCTTTCTGGAAGGCGACCTTCTTGCCTTTCAGATCCGCCACCGAATGCAGTGGGCTGTCATTGCGCACCAGGATGGTTTCGGCGCTGGGCTTGGGTGGTTCGGCGCCGATGTAGACCAGGTCGGCCCCGGCGGCTTGGGCGAACAGCGGCGGGATGTCGCCGGTGGAGCCCACGTCCAGTGCGCCGACGTTGAGCGCTTCAAGCATCTGCGGGCCGGCGGGGAATTCGATCCACTTCACGTCCGTCTGCGGGAAGCGTTTTTCCAACAGGCCATGTTCCTTGGCCAGGACCAGGGCGATGGAGCCTTTCTGGTAGCCGATGCGCAGGGTGTCGGGCTCGGCCGACCATGCGGTCTGGCTTATCAGCAGGGCCAATAACAGTGCTGGGACTTTCATGCTTGAGCCTCCTTGAAGCGATTTTCCGGGCGCGCCAAACCGAGGTTTTCGCGCAAGGTCGTGCCGGTGTATTCGGTGCGGAACAGCCCACGCTTTTGCAATTCAGGCACGACCCATCGGGCAAAATCCTCCAGCCCGCCGGGCAGGTGCGGCACCAGGATATTGAAGCCATCCGCCGCGCCGTTTTCGAACCAGTTTTGCAGCTCATCAGCAATCTGCGCGGGCGTGCCGATCAGGCTGTAATGCCCGCGCCCACCGGCAATGCGCCGGCCCAACTGCGCCAGTGTCAGCTGTTCGCGGTGGGCCAGGTCACTCAGCAATTGCTGGCGGCTGCGTTGCCCGCTGTCGGTCAATGGCAGTTCCGGCAACGGACCGTCCAGCGGGTAGCCGGACAGGTCGAAATTGCCCAGCATGCGCCCGAGCAATGCCACGCCGACCTCGGGTTCGACCAAGTCCTGGAAGGCCGCGAATTTTGCCTGGGCCTCGGCCTCGGTATGCCCGACCACCACAAACACGCCGGGCATGATTTTCAGCGAGTCCGGCTCACGTCCGTATTGAGGCAGGCGCCCCTTGAGGTCGGTATAAAACGCCTGGGCATTGGCCAGCGACGTCTGCGCGGTAAACACCACCTCGGCGGTTTGCGCCGCCAGATCGCGGCCAGTCTCCGAAGAGCCCGCCTGCACGATCACCGGCTGGCCCTGGGGCGAGCGCGCCACGTTCAACGGGCCTTTGACCCGGAAGTGTTCGCCTGCATGGTCGAGCACGTGCAGCTTCGCCGGGTCGTAGTAGTTGCCGCTGGTTTTGTCGCGCACAAAGGCGTCGTCCTCCCAGCTGTCCCACAGGCCCGTCACCACCTGATGAAACTCGCGGGCGCGGCTGTAGCGCTCGGCATGGCCCACGTGTTCATCACGGCCGAAATTCTGCGCCTCGGCAGCGGCGTCCGAGGTCACCAGGTTCCAACCCGCGCGCCCGCCGGACAGGTGATCCAGCGAGGCGAATTTGCGCGCCACGTGGTAGGGCTCGTTATAGGTGGTGGTTGCGGTGGCGATCAGGCCGATATGTTCGGTCACCGCACTCAGCGCCGAGAGCAGGGTCAGCGGCTCGAAATGATCCGAGCGCGCCATATGGCTGGCGATCTCGCCGGTGGGCGCGGCAATGCTGTCGGCCACGAACAGTGCATCGAACCTGGCCGCTTCGGCCACCCGCGCCAGGTGTTTGTACTGGGCAAAATCCAGCCCGGCGTTGGCCGGCACGTCCGGATGGCGCCAGGCGGCCACATGGTGCCCGGTGGCCATGAGAAAGGCGCCGAGTTTGAGTTGACGGCTCATGTCAGAAATCCTTGCGCAGTTGCACGCCGAAGTAACGTTCATCGTCACGGGGTACGGCGCGGTAGATGTAGTTGCCGCCGCTGGCCAGCAGCGGCGAGTAGGACTTGTCGGCGAGGTTTTTCGCCAGCAGCGCCACGCGCCAGCCGTTGCTGTAGTCGGCCAGGGCCACGCTGGCGTTCCAGATGCCGTAGGCGCCTTGTTTAGTGTCGAGGTTCTGGCTGATGTCGTACTGCACTTCGCTCTGCCAGCTGTAGTCGGTGCCCAGTTCGATATCCAGGCCGTTGTCCAGCGGGATGGTGTAGTCGGCGCGTACGTAGCTTTTCCAGTCCGGGCTGTAGGGCAGCGGCTTGCCATTGACGTTGCAGGTGGCCGCCGCGCCCGCCGGGCAGGCGAATTCATCGATACGTGCACGGGTGTAGGCCAGGGCGCCGGAGAGCTTGAGTTGCTGGGTGGCCTGCAAGGCGTAATCCAGCTCGACGCCTTCAGTGCTGACGCTGCCGGCGTTGATCAAGCGCGTTACGACTTGGCCAGCGACGGTGTCGAAAAAGTTGGCCTGGTAGTTGTCGTAGTCACTGTGGAACACCGCCAGGTTGGTGGTCAGGCGGTTGTTCCAGGCGGTGGCCTTGATCCCGGCTTCCCAGGTGTTGGAGGTTTCCGGCTTGAGCGCATCGGTGTCGCGCGGCTGCATGTTGAAGAATACGTTGTAGGCCGGGCCCTTGTAGCCGCGTGAATAGGTCAGGTAACTGGTGACGTTATCGCTGATGTCGTACTGCACGCCGAGGCGGCCGGACCAGCCGTCTTCGTCCACCGAACCGGAGCTGGAGGTGGCCGGTTGAATCCCGCTGACGGTGGTGGCCGAGGTGGACACGCGGCGGTGATCGTATTTCAGATCGTCATGGGTGTAGCGCAGGCCGGCGATGCCGCGAAAGCGCGAGGTAAAGTTGAGTGTGGTTTCGCCGAACGCGGCGTAGCTGTCGCTGGTGGTGCTGTAGTCGGCGATGCCACGCTCGGTGCGGGTGGTGGAAGTGAGTGTGGTTGTAGTGAGTGTGCGCTGATAGGTTTCTTCGTCCTTGCCGTGCATGTAGAACAGGCCGCCGACGTATTCGAGGAATTCGCCCTTGGGCGAAGCCAGGCGCAGTTCCTGGGAGTATTGGTCGAAGGCCAGCTCACCTTTGTCGGCGGTGCCGGGGAATGCCGCAGTCACCGTGCCGAGGCGATCGCCGTCCTGGTACTGGGTGTTGTCCCAGCCGCGCCAGGCGGTGATCGAGGTCAGGGTGTAGTCGCCGAGGTTCCAGTCCAACTGGGCGGATAAACCTTTGTTGGTGTCCTCGACATGGCTGCGGGTATCGGTGTTGATGTCGCGGTTGTCGCTGGAGGCGCGCACCGGGTTCAAGGCGTTGCTGAAGGCCGGGGTCAACGACTTGCTGACGACACCATTCGGCGCGTCGTCGTGGGACTGCATGTAGTCGGCGATCAGGGTCAGCGTCACGTCGTCATTGGGGGTGAACTCCAGCTTGCCGCGAATGCCCTTGTGGTTGTAGCCGTTGACCTCCTGGCCATTGTGCTGGTTGTCGACATTGCCGTCGTAGCTGCCGAACAGCGTGCTGACCGAGCCCTTGAGCACGTCCGGCACCAGGCTGCCGCCGATGCCGAAGCGGGTGCGGCTTTCATTGCCGCTGTAGTAGGACTGGTCGATGTAGCCGTGGGTCTCGGCGGTAGGCGCCTTGCTGGTGATATTCAGCACACCGGCCGAGGCATTCTTGCCGAACAGCGTGCCTTGGGGCCCGCGCAGCACTTCGATGCGCTCCAGGTCGAGCAGGTCGAGGGTGGCCTGGCCGGGGCGCGCATAGACCACGCCGTCGATCACCGTGGCCACGGTCGGCTCCACGCCGGGGGAGGTGGAAATGGTGCCGACGCCACGCACAAACAGCGAGGTGTCCTTGTTCGACGCACCCGTGCGGAAGTTCAGCGACGGCACTTGTTGCGCGATGCTTGCCACGCCGTTGCGGTTGTCGCGCTCCAGTTGCTCGCCGTCCAGTACCGAGACCGCCACCGGGACTTTCTGCAGGGATTCTTCGCGCCGGGTGGCGGTGACGGTCACTGCTTTGAGGGTGGCTTGCGGCTCGTCGGCGGCAGTGGCGCCGGCCACTGGAAGCGCGGTCAGACCGGCAAGAAACAATAAGTGAGTGTGTTTGTGCATGCTGTGCCCGCTCGAAAGAAATGCCCTGGTCCGCTGCGGTTCTGCGACCGTCAGCGCCTGTGAAACTGTCGTGGGCATTCGCTTGAGCGAGTAGCAGACAGCGCGCCTTGTTAGCGCTAACATCGGCATTATTGTGAGCTATGCTTTAGAGCGTCAAATACTTAAAAATTAGTCTTATATTCTTTTTGGTTGTTAACAGGGTTCTCTCGTGAACGAAGACAAACCGCGCAAACGCCGTGGCGCCGGGCGCGTCACCTTGAATACGGTGGCGCGCCAGGCCGGGGTATCGGCGATCACCGTGTCGCGTTACTTCAACCAGCCGGAACAGGTGTCGCCCGAACGGCGTGAACGCATTGCCCAAGTGGTTGCCGAGCTGGGTTATGTGCCCAACCTGGTGGCCGGCGGGTTGGCGTCGGCGCGTGGGCGGATCGTGGCGATGGTGATCCCGAACATCTCCGGGCCGATTTTTGCCAACACGATCCAGGGCTTCAGCGACACCCTCAGCCACCACGGCTATCAGCTGTTGCTGGCGTCGAGTTACTTCAGCGCCGAGCAGGAAGAAAGCGCGGTGCGGGCGTTTCTCGGCTGGTCGCCGGCAGCCTTGGTGCTGACCAGCCGCTTCCACAGCGCCGCCACTGAAAAGATGATCGCCGACGCAGATATCCCAGTGGTGGAAACCTGGGACTACGTCCCTGAACGCGCACCGGTGCAGATCGGATTTTCCCACTACCAGGTCGGTGTCACCGCCGCACGCTACCTGCACGGCAAGGGCTATCGGCGCCTGGCCTTTGTGCACAACAGCGTGGCGGGTGACTTCAGCGCCCAGGAGCGTGGCGAAGGCTTTGCCGCGACCCTGATCGAGATGGGCGTGCAGCCACAGGTGTTCGTCCCGGACGCCGGCCGCGCAGCGTTCGACGCGGGCAAGCAGGCCATGGAAACCTTGATGGGCCACGCCACACCGCCGGACGCGATTTTCTTCGCCAACGACAACCTGGCCGCCGGTGGCCTGCTGGCCGGGCAGCGTTGCGGGTTAAAGTGTGCGGTGCTGGGGTTCGGTGACTACCCGTTTGCCGAGATGCTGCTGCCGAGCCTGAGCACGATCAAACCGCCGGCCCTGGAGATCGGCGTCCTGGCGGCAACCCGCGTGCTGCAAAGCCTGGGCGTTTTGCCGCAGGCCGTACAGCGTTTGAACCTGTTGGACTGCCACTTGATCGAACGGGAAAGCGCCTGAGCTTTTCTGCCGCCCACAAGGATTTGCCCATGACCGAACCTGCCCCCAAGACCCGCCGTGCGCCCAAAGGTGAAAAACGCCGCGAAGAGCTGCTGGACGCTGCCTTGCAAGTGTTTTCCCTGGAAGGCTACAGCGGTGCGTCGATGGCCCAGGTGGCGGGCATCGTGGGGATCTCGGTGGCCGGGTTGCTGCATCATTTTCCCAGCAAGATCTCGCTGTTGATGGGCGTGTTGCAGCGGCGCGATGAAGTCAACCAGCGCATTGCCGATGAAGTGCGTGCGGAGAAATCCCTCAATGGCTTGCTCGGCAGCCTGCGGGCGATCAATCGCTCGAATGCCACCGCGCCTGGCGTGGTGCGCGCGTTTACCATCCTGAATGCTGAAAGCCTGCTGGATACCCAACCCGCGTGGGGGTGGTTCCAGGCGCGCTACGCGGCGATTCACCAGCGTATGCAGGGGCAGTTTGCCGAACTGGTGGCGGCGGGGGAGGTGCGCGGCGACGTGGACATCGCCGGGCTGGTGGAAGAGATCCTGGCCATGATGGATGGCCTGCAGATCCAGTGGTTGCGGTTTCCCGAGCAAGTGGACTTGGTGGCGCGCTTCGATACCTACATTGCACGGGTCGATGCAGCGATCCGAACCTGAGGCCAAACCCAGTCCAAATGTGGGAGGAGTAAGCCCCCTCCCACAAAAAGCACCTTCTTTTACCCGTCAGTTACCGGCAGCGCTGCCCTGGGTGGTGTCATCGCTCATGTCATAGCCATCACCGTCGCTGGTGCCGCTATCCCCTTCATTCTGATGCAGCACGCCACCGGTTTTAACCGTCGATTCACGCAACGTCGAATTAAGCGCCGAACGCGGCAGCGGGTTGCTGGTGGTGGTCGACAGTTCCTGGCGGAACGGGTTGACCAGCTTGGCGTTCAGGCGGATGTCCTGGGACGACGCGCCCACCGACAGGTTGAAGCTGTCGGCGTCCACCACCCATTGCTTGCTCTTGACGTCGTAGTAGGCCAGCGAGCGGTCGTTAAGCTCGATGGTCACACGCTTGCTCTCGCCCGGCTTCAGGAACACCTTCTTGTAGCCCTTGAGTTCCTTGAGCGCACGCTCGACTTTCGGGTTGTTCTGGCCCACGTACAGCTCGGCGACTTCGGCGCCCGCCACCTTGCCGGTGTTGGCCAGGTCGAACGACACCTTGATCGGCGCCCCTGCCACCGCCACACCCGGCGTCACGCTGATGTTGCTGTAGCCGAAGGTGGTGTACGACAAGCCGTAGCCGAACGGGTAGAGCGGCTTGATGCCTTTTTTCTCGTAGCCGCGATAGCCCAGGAACAGGTCGTCCTTGTAGCTCATCTCGGCCAGGGTTTCCTGGTTGTCGAATTTGGGGAAAGTCGCGTAGATCGGGTTGTCTTCGATGTTGCGCTCGATGCTGATCGGCAACTTGGCCGACGGGTTGACCTTGCCCAGCAGGATCTCCGCCAACGCCTGGCCGCCGTTCTGCCCAGGGTAGAACGCATGCAGCGCGGCCGGTACCTGGTCGATCCAGTCGCTCATCTTCAGCCCGGTGCCGCCGTGCAGGGTGACCACGGTGTTCGGGTTGACCTTGGCGATGCTCTGGATCAGTTGGCCCTGGAACTCCGGCAGGTCGAAGCTGTGGTCGAAGCCTTCACCTTCGTATTCATTGCTGTTGCCCGCCGCCACCAGCACGGCGTCGTACTTGGCCAGGTCCTGTGGCGCCACCAGCGACGCCCAGCTCATCTGCACGCCCACCAAACCACCCATGGTCGAGAGATAGCCGTTGCGGCGCGAGTATTCCAGCTTGATGTCGACGGCTTTGCCGGCTTCCAGATTGACCTTGGCGAATACCGGAATGGTCGGCGGGATGCTGTTGTTGGGCAGCGGCTTGCCGTCACCGTTATCCAGCACTTTCTTGCCGTTGACGTAGAGACGCACGGCACCGTCGGCGCGGACCTTGAACACCTGCTCGCCACTGACCGTCGGAGTGATCTGGCCGCTGTAGCGGATCGAGGTGGCCGCGGTATCGCCGTTGACCGGCAGGCTGTCGGTGGACCAGTCCAGGTCGACATGGCGGTCGGTGCGGGTGGCCGCCGGGTCGCCGGACCAGTTGGTGTTGCTGAAGAACTCGGTCTTCACGCCCTTGACGCTGTTGCCGTCGCTGTCGGTGTGGGTCCAGTTGGACGCCGTCGGGTCCAGGGACAGGCCGTCGATAAACTCGACCTTGGCGCCCGGCGCCAATTGCTGCAGGCCGCTCAGCTCGCTGATGTAGTTGGCCGCCATCACATTCGCACTGCCGAAACCGGTAGGCGGTGCGTACTTGGCCAGGTTGCCGACCACCGCGATGGTCTTGACCTTCTTGGCGTCCAGGGGCAGCAGGCTGTTCTGGTTTTTCAGCAGCACGATGCCTTCGCGCGCGGCGTTCAAGGCCACGCGGTTGCTGGTGGCGCTGTTCATGTTGTGGCTGGTCAGCGGCGCTTTGCTGTCGAACTTGTACAGGTAGATCTGCTTGAGGATGCGCCGCACCTTGTCATCGATGGTCGCGCTGCTCAGCTCGCCGCTGTCCAGGAACGGCTTGAGCACCGTGCTGTTCATCTGGTAGCCCATCATGTCCAGGTCGGTGCCGGCCTGTGCGGCCGGCAAGCCGTCGACCACGGCGTTGTAGTCGCTCTGCACGAAGCCTGGGTAGCCCCATTCGGTCTTCAGGATGTCGCGCATCAGGTGTTTGTTCTGGCAGGCGAACTCGCCGTTCACCTTCTGGAACGCACACATCATCATCGCCACCTTGCTGTTCTTCGAGGCGGACTCGAAGGGCGGCAGGGTCATCTCGCGCAGCACCCGCTCGCTGATGATTTCGTCGAGGTGGAAGCGGTTGCTTTCCTGATCGTTGGCGGCGAAATGCTTGGCGTTGGCCCACACGCCACGGGACTGGATGCCGTTGATCACCGCCGGCCCCAGGCTGGCGCCGAGGAACGGGTCTTCACCGGACAAGTACTCGAACGCACGGCCGCTGTAGGGCATGCGGTACAGGTTCACGCCGGGGCCGGTGACGAACTGATAACCGCCGCTGGCGGTGTCGTAGCCCAGGGCACGGCCCAGGTCGATGGCGCGGCGCGGGTTCCAGCTGGCGGCCAGGTTCGGGCCGGAGGGGTAGACCACGCCCTGGGCGTTGCCTTCACTGGTGTAGCGCACACCGACGCCGCCGTCGGCACCGTGGATCTGCGGGATGCCGTATTGGCTCAGTGGCTTGACGTCCCAGCCCCCGGTGCCGCCGATGTAGGCGAGTTTCTCTTCCAGGGTCATCTTCGCCAGGGTTTTGTCCGCAGCCTTTTCCGCCCGGTTCACCCGGCCTTCGTCCAGGGCAGGGCTGGTGGCCGCATGCACCTGGGACACGGCCAGCGCCAGCAGGGCAAATGCCGACTGTGCACCGATCATCTTGCGTTTATTCATGGGTTTCTCCGACAACTGTTCAGTAAAAATAGGACGACGCTCGTCACTTTTTCGTGGGCAATAGTTCGCCTTGATCGCAATGTTTAACCGATGGCTAATTGCAATTACTTGGCGGGTTTTGCAGATTCTGTAAGTTTAATAATTGTATTAGTTATTGTTATGAGTGATGTCTTGGCGATATCACGAGATGGCATTTTGAACCGCGAAAACGGCATAATTAAGGCAATTCTTGCGGTTATAAGTCAAACAAAAGCTAATTTTTGCGTGAAATAAGAAATATTTCATTACGATTTTGAACTAAGGCTAAACCTACCAGTCGATTGGTTTAAGAAAATAGTTGCGGGCATGGCGAACTAGTGGCGTTGCTCGGTAGTTCTAAAAGGCCATGTTTTATACACGCTGTCATACACAACGCTTTGGTGTAGGGTCTTGAACCCATTCAAGGCGCCACTCGAGCGGTTCGCGTTTTTTTTACCTGGAGAATGTTTATGAAGAAGTCCCTGCTGGGTGCTGGTTTTGTGCTGGGCGTTGCATTGAGCGGCGCGGTCGTTGCGGCTGAAGCCACCGACGCGGACGCCAAGTCCGGCACCGCCGATTCCACCGTGCTGACCCAGACCCATGACGCCAAGGCTGCCAAGAAGCAGAAGGCCGAAACCACCAAGGGCGGGCGGCCATTGAATGGCACCCAGAGCGCGCCGAAGACCTCGAACTAACGGGAAAAACACGATCTCCTGTGGGAGGGGGCTTGCCCCCGATAACGGTTTATCAGTCAGCACATGCGGCAACTGGTGCACTGCTATCGGGTGCAAGCCCCCTCCCACAAGGGTTTCCCATAGTCCTTTAGAATATCGCCCCTCAGATTTTTACCCATGCTCAGTTCCTCAACGCCCATCAACGCCTGCGACATGCACATCCCGCACACCGAACAGGTCTGCGCATGGCTGATGCAGCATGCCGGCTTGAAAACCGTTGACCTGGAACGCGCCCGGCGCCTGTCCCTGGAGTCTGACGACGCCGAATTGCTCGGCCTGCTCACCCGGCTTGGGCTGGTCTCTGAGGTGGAACTGGCCCGCGCCTGGGCCGACCTGCTTGGCGCACCACTGTTACTGGCCGACGCCGCGCCACCGTTGCTCGACCCGTTGCCGGCCTTGACCGAGCGCTTCATGCGCCATCACCAAGTGGTGCCCGTGGGCTGGAGCCACGGCGGGTTGCGGGTGCTGGCGGCCAACCCGGCGCTGGTCTATCCGTTCCAGGCCTTGGCCTATGCCTGCGGCGTGCCGGTGTGGCTGGCGGTGGGGCCGCGCAACGAAGTCGACACCCTGATCGAGCGCTACTACGGCCAGGGCCGTTCGGCCATGGGCACCCTGATCGAGAACCTCGACGAGCAGGGCGGTACGCTGGAAGACATTCATATCGAACCCTTCGAAAACCAGCTCAAGGTGCGCTATCGCATCGACGGCGTGCTGCACGAGGCCGAGGCGCCGCCGTCCAGCTCGTCGGCCGCGGTGATTTCGCGGGTCAAGATCATGGCGCGCCTGGACATCGCCGAACGCCGCCTGCCCCAGGACGGGCGGATCATGCTGCGCATCCAGGGCAAGGAACTGGATTTGCGCGTGTCCACGGTGCCCACCAGTTTTGGTGAATCGGTGGTGATGCGTTTGCTGGATCGCCAGACGGTGCAGTTCGATTTCCAGAGCCTGGGATTCGACGGCCAGCGCCTGGAAACTTTCCTCGAAGTACTCGAACGTCCCCACGGCATCCTGCTGGTCACCGGCCCGACCGGCTCGGGCAAGACCACCACGCTGTACACCGCGCTGTCGCGGCTCAATACCGCCGAGCGCAAGATCATCACCGTGGAAGACCCGGTGGAGTACCAGCTCGAAGGCATCAACCAGATTCAGGTCAAGCCGGCCATCGGCCTCGATTTTGCCGGCGCGCTGCGTTCCATCGTGCGCCAGGACCCGGACGTGATCATGATTGGCGAGATCCGCGACCTGGAAACCTGCCGCATTGCCATCCAGTCCTCCCTCACCGGCCACCTGGTGCTGTCAACACTGCACACCAACAGCGCCGCCGCGAGTATCACGCGCCTGCTGGACATGGGCGTGGAGAGCTACCTGATCGCCTCGACCGTCAACGGCATCCTCGCCCAGCGCCTGGTGCGCCGTCTCGACCCGGCCACCCGCGAAGCCTTCGAAGCTCCGGCCGAATTGATTGCCGAACACGGCCTGGACCGCTTTACCGAGCAACGTCCGATCCTGCTCTATCGCCCTCGCGCCGACGCGCCGGGCGGCGGCTACCACGGGCGCAGTGCAATCACCGAATTGCTGGTGATGAACGATGAACTGCGCAGCCTGCTGATGCGCCAGGCCGACGCCGCGACCCTCGAACAGGCTGCCCGCCGCAGCGGTTTGCGCACCTTGCATGAAGAAGGCCTGCGTCAGGCCGTGGCCGGGGTCACGTCCCTGGAAGAAGTGCTGCGCGTCACCCGCGGGGAGGGCACGTGAGCCTGTTCAAATACCGCGCCCTCGACAGCCAGGGCACCCCGCACAATGGCACCCTGGAAGCCAAGGACCAGGACGCCGCCGTCGCCGCGCTGCACAAGCGCGGTTTGTTGTTATTGCACATCGATGTGGCCGGCGCCCAAGGGCTGCGCAACGCGTTTGGGCGCGGGCAACTGAACGGCGCGGCGTTGGTCAGTTTTACCCAGCAACTGGCCACGCTCCTGGGCGCCGGGCAGCCGTTGGAACGCTCCCTGGGCATCCTGCTCAAGCAGCCCGGCCAGCCCCAGACCCGTGCGTTGATCGAGCGCATTCGTGAACACGTCAAGGCCGGTCAGCCCTTGTCCAAAGCCCTGGAAGAGGAGGGCAGCCAGTTCTCGCCGCTGTACCTGAGCATGGTGCGTGCGGGGGAAGCGGGTGGCGCGTTGGAAAACACATTACGCCAGCTCAGTGATTACCTGGAACGCAGCCAGTTGCTGAGGGGCGAGGTGATCAACGCGCTGATCTATCCGGCGTTCCTGGTGGTCGGCGTGCTCGGCTCCCTGGCGCTGTTGCTGGCGTATGTCGTGCCGCAGTTCGTGCCGATCTTCAAGGATTTGGGCGTACCGATCCCGTTGATCACCGAAGTGATCCTGGGGCTTGGCCAGTTCCTCGGCGCCTATGGGCTGGCGGTGTTGGCTGGGCTGATCGCCGGCATCTGGGGGTTGCTCGCTGGCCTGCGTGACCCCCAACGGCGTGAACGCTACGACCGCCGCGTGCTGGGCATTCGCCTCATCGGTCCACTGCTGCAACGGGTCGAAGCCGCCCGCCTGGCCCGCACCCTGGGCACCTTGCTCAGCAACGGCGTGGCGCTGCTGCAAGCTCTGGTCATTGCCCGCCAGGTCTGCACCAACCGCGCCCTGCAGGCGCAAGTCGCCCAGGCTGCCGAGTCGGTCAAGGGCGGCGGCACCCTGGCCAGTGCCTTTGGCACGCAGCCGCTGCTGCCGGACCTGGCCCTGCAAATGATTGAAGTCGGCGAACAGGCCGGCGAACTGGACAGCATGCTGCTCAAGGTCGCCGACGTGTTCGACGTCGAAGCCAAACGCGGCATCGACCGCCTGCTCGCCGCGCTGGTGCCGTCCCTGACCGTGGTCATGGCGGTGCTGGTGGCGGTGATCATGCTGGCGATCATGCTGCCGCTGATGAGCCTGACCAGCAATATATGAACCCCCGAGGACCCACCCCCATGCGCTCAAAACCTGCACGCCGCCAAAGCGGTTTTACCCTGTTGGAAATGCTCGCCGTCATCGTGCTGCTGGGCATCGTCGCGACCATCGTGGTGCGCCAGGTCGGCGGTAACGTCGACAAGGGCAAATACGGCGCGGGCAAGGCGCAACTGGCCAGCCTGTCGATGAAGATCGAAAGCTACGGGCTGGATGTCGGCTCACCGCCCAAGACCTTGCAGCAACTGGTCGAAAAGCCCGGCAACAGCGCCGGTTGGGCCGGACCGTACGCCAAGCCGTCGGACCTCAAGGACCCGTTCGGCCATGTTTTCGGCTATCGCTTCCCTGGCGAGCACGGCGCGTTCGACCTGATCTTCTACGGCCAGGATGGCCAACCTGGCGGCGAAGGCTACAGCGCCGACCTGGGCAACTGGGAATAACCCATGGCCAGCGCCCAACGCGGCTTTACCCTGCTGGAGATGCTGGTGGTGATCGTCTTGATCAGCATCGCGGCCGGGTTGGTCGGGTTTGGCCTGCAACAAGGCTTGCGCGCAGCGAAAGAGCGCCAGGCCGTGGGGCAGATTGTCGAGGCGCTGCGCAGTACGCGGGCGCGGGCGATTGTCAGTGGCACCACGCAAAGCACCGTATTTGATTTGCGCAACTTGAGCGTCGAGGCGCCCGGTCGCCCGAAAAAACACTGGCCGGCCGAGTTGCAGGTGACGCTGCACACCGCCGAGCAAGCGGGCTCGGCGGTAGACTTCTACCCCGACGGCAGCTCCACCGGCGGCAACTTGCTGCTGGCCAATGGCAGCCGGCGTTGGCGCATCGACATTGGCTGGCTGACCGGCAGCGTCCAGTCCAAGGCCCTGCCATGAAGTACCAACGCGGTTTCACCCTGCTGGAAATGCTCGCCGCGCTGACGCTGATGGCGATCTGTAGCACGGTGCTGCTGGTCGCCTTTGGCCAGAGCGCCCGTTCATTGTTGCAGGTGGCCCATAGCGACCGCCTCACCCATGCCGCCTTGAGCGTGATGGACCAAGAGGGCACAGGGCCGTTGGCGAGCGGCACGCGCCAGGGCGAAATGGACGGCATCGCCTGGCAACTGCGCATCGCCCAACAGCCGAGCCGTATCGGCCAGGCGCACCTGTTTCGCCTGGACCTGAGCGTCAGCGAAGGCCCGCGCCAGGCGCAGTTCAGTACCTTGAAACTGCGTGCTGCCGGGGCCGGTTTGTGAAGCGCCGCCAGCAGGGCTTTACCCTGCTCGAAATCATGATCGTGCTCAGCCTGCTGGGGGTGCTGCTGACCCTGGTCGGCGGCGCATTGCTCGGTGCCAATCGTGCGGTGCTCAAGGCCCAGCGCTATACCGTCAGCCTGGATGAAATGCGCGCCGCCCAGCAGTTTTTGCGCACCGCCATCAGCGAGGCGTTACCGCTGGATGTGACCGAGGACGACAGCCAGGTCGATGGTTTTTTCGCCGGCGAGCCGCAGCGCATGCAGTTTGTGGCGACCCTGCCCGGTGTGCTCGGTGGCGGCATTCAGCGTTTCACCCTGCAACTGACCGGGCCCGAGGCACCGCGTGATTTGCAGGTGGCGTTCGCCCGGTTTGAGTCCCTGGCGCAAGTCAGCGTACCGGCCTCGCGCAGCGAGCCACAGGTGTTGCTCAGGGGCGTCGAAGACCTGCAATTGAGTTATCGCGGCCTGTCGCCCAAGGGGCAGGCCACCGGCTGGATCAACACGTGGCCGTGGCCCAAGCGCCTGCCCTACGCGGTGCGGATTGCCGCCCGGGTCAACGGCCCGGTGCCGTGGGTGACCCAGGTGGTGGCCTTGCGCTTGAACCTGTCCGGCGGGGCGCCCGAATGATCCAGCATCAACGCGGCGTGGCCCTGCTGCTGGTGCTCTGGGTGCTGGCCTTGCTCAGCCTGTTGCTCGGCGGATTGGCCGGCTGGGTGCAGTTGGAAACCCGCCAGGCCGCGTGGCATCGCCAGCACACCCAGGCGGTGCTGGCGGCAGAGGCGGGCGTGGCGCTGGCGATGCAAGCCGTGGCCGACCCGTCGCAGCGCAAGCAATGGATTGCCGACGGGCGTGAAATCCCGCTGGTGTTTGACGACGCGCAGTTGCACGTAAGCCTGCGCAGCGAGCGCGGCAAGTTGTACCTCAACAGCGCCGAGGTGGGCGATTTTGCGCGCCTGGCCCTGGCCTGCGGTGCCACCCAGGCCCAGGCCAAGCAATTGGCCAGGGACTTGGAGATGCGTCGCAACCAAGGCCTGGCGCCGTTTCGGGTGGTGGAAGATGTGCGGCAACTGCCCGGCATGACCCAGGCGCTGTACAGCGCGCTGGTGCCGGAAATCAGCCTGTGGAGCGGCCTGGACCGGCCCGACCCGGTCTTCGCCAGCCCGTTGATGCGCCACGCCCTCAACCTGCCACACGCCAGCGCGGTGGGTGCCGATCCCGGTGATGTACTGGTGGTCAGCAGCCGCGCCCAACGCCCCGGCGGTTACCACGCCGAGCTGCAAGCCACGGTGTTATTGAGCCCCGCGCAAGGCAGCGCACAACCTTATCGAATCCTACGTTGGCAAGAATGAATAAATACCTGGAGCCCGCCGTACAGCGTTGGCAAGGCAGCCTGTTGCAACAGGGCTGGGACCTGTGGCTCAAGGAGCTGCGTGGCTGCCTGCCTGGCTGGTTGTTGCCCCATGACATGCCCGAGCGCGTCTACCCGTGGCCGCTCACAGCGCCGGTGCAAAAGCTCCCCGGAGAGACACGCCAGGTGGTGTTGCTGGCACCTGACGCGGTGCTGGTGCAAAGCCTGCAATTGCCGGTGGCCGCCGCACGCAACCTGTCGACGGTGGTCGGCTATGAACTGGACCGCTTCACCCCGTTCGACGCCGCCCAGCTGTACTTTGTCGCCCGCCAGGAACGCCGCACAGCCACCCATCTGCAGGTGACGCTGGTGGCAATCCTGCGCGAGCGCCTGGACCAGATCCTCGACGACTGCGCGGCACTTGGCTTGCACCCCCACGCCGTGGATGTCTACGACAGCGCGGGCGTGCCCATGGGCATCGACCTGCTGCCGGCGCCGTTGCGTCCGCGCCAGCGCCCGGCGGGCAAGGGCTTGCAACGCAGCCTGCCGTGGCTGTGCGGCGCCTTGCTGATTGCCGCCATGCTGCTGTGGCTCAACGACCGCCAGCGCGTACTCGACGCCATGCAGCACAGCGTGCGTGCGCAAAAGGCCCAGGTCGCCGAAATCCAGGCCCTGCGCCAGCAACTGCTCAATACCCGCGGCGCCGCGCAGTACTTGATCCGCCGCAAGGCCGCGCAGCCGCCCCTGGCCGCGCTGCTCAGCGAGCTGACCGCCTGCCTGCCGCCCGACACCTGGATCGACCAGTTGGAAGTCAACGACGGCGCCGACGTGTCCTTCTCCGGGCAAAGCGCCAAGGCCAGTGCGTTGATCACCCGCATCAAGAACTGTCGCAGCCTGGAAAACGCCCAGTTCGAAGGGGTGATCCAACCCGATGCGCAAACCGGCAAGGATCAGTTTTCCTTGCGCGCCCACCTGCACCAGGAGGCCGCCGATGCGCCGACCACTGACACCCCGTGAACGCCGTGGCGCCGCGTTGATTGTCCTCGCGCTGGTGCTCGGCACCGCCTATTGGCTGTTGATCGACAGCTGGTTTGCCGGCCCGTTGCGCACCTTGGGCGAACAGGCCGAGCAACTGCGCGAACAGCAGCAACGCTACGCCGGCGTGTTGCGCCAGGGCGACAGCCTGCGCCGGCAACTCGAAGAAGCGCGCCAGGACCCGGCCAGCAGCACCAGCCTGTTGCCCGGCGATGACCCCAGCGCCGTGGCCGCCGACTTGATGCAGCGCATCGCCGACCTGATCAACAGCCGCGCCGGCCTCGGTGGCGGCTGCAGCCTGACCCAGCGCATGCCCATCACCCCGGAGCAGGACGATGCCGAGCCCTATCGCCAAGTCAAAGTCAGCCTGACCCTCAACTGCGCCATCGAGCCCTTGACCGCGATCCTGCATGAGCTGGAGTACCAGCGGCCGTTTCTGTTTGTCGATGAAATGAGCATCCGCCGCGCCCCGAACGCCCCCGCCAGTGGCGGCGCCGGCAAGCTGGTGGTGCACCTGTTGGTGCGCGGCTACCTGCAACCGGCCGCCGCCGCGCAGGTGCGCCGATGATCAGCACCTTGCGTCCCCTGGAATGGGGTTTGATCGGCGTGGCCGGGCTGTTGGGTGTGCTCATGGCCGGCATCCTCAGCAGCATCGGCGACGCGCCGCAGTGGTTACCGCCGCCCGCGCCCGATACCCGCGCCAATGCCTCGGCCAAGGTGCTGGTGGCCCCGAGCGCAACCCTGGACAGCCTGGCCGGCACGTGGCAGGCGCCGTTGTTCAGCCCCGACCGCAGCCCCGACCGTGCGGTGGGCCAAGGCGCTGTCTCCAGCCTGTCGAGCCTCACGCTGACCGGCATCGTCCTCGACGGTGACCTGCGCGTGGCGTTGCTCAAGCGCGCCGACGGTCCACCCTTGAAAGTCCATCAGGACCAGACCCTGCCCAACGGCTGGCGCCTGGAACACCTGACCCCCCGCGACGCCCGTTTCGTACTTGACGGCCGCAGCCAGACCCTGAGCCTGCGGGCCCTGCGTTTGCCGCCGCCGTCCAGTACACCGCCGATTACCCTTCCTCACGAGTCCACCCCTTGATCGATACTTTCCCTGGCGCCTTGCGCACCACCGCATTTTGCCTGGCCACCGCCGTCGCCCTCGGTGGCTGCGGGACATTCCCCGAACACCTCGACCCGGACGAAGCCCTGCTGCACGAAGCGATGCAGGGCACCGGCTCACAACGTCCGCCCGTGGACCCGGCCAGTGAACAGACCCCGGTCGACAACGGCCAGCCCCAGGCAAACACGCCGCCCCAGCGCCAACTGATTCGCGGCAACCAGCAGTTCGTGCGCCAACCGGTTGCGGCGGCGTCGGCGAAGGAGGAGGGCGGCGGCGACATCGTGTTCAACTTTGCCGACCAGCCGATTGAAGCGGTGATCAACAGCGTGATGGGCGACCTGCTGCATGAGAACTACAGCATCGCCCAGGGCGTGAAGGGCAACGTCAGCTTCTCCACCTCCAAACCGGTGAACAAACAGCAGGCATTGTCGATTCTGGAAACCCTGCTGTCCTGGACCGACAACGCGATGATCAAGCAGGGCAGTCGTTATGTGATCCTGCCGGCCAACCAGGCGGTGGCGGGCAAGCTGGTGCCGGAGATGCGCGTGTCGCAGCCGTCCAGTGGCCTGTCGGCGCGGTTGTTTCCGTTGCGCTACATCTCTGCCACTGAAATGCAGAAACTGCTCAAGCCGTTCGCCCGGGAGAATGCATTCTTGCTGGTGGACCCGGCGCGCAATGTCCTGAGCCTGGCCGGTACCCCCGAGGAACTGGCCAACTACCAGGACACCATCGACACCTTTGATGTGGATTGGCTCAAGGGTATGTCCGTCGGTGTGTTCGGCCTGCAACGGGCCTCGGTGGCCGAGTTGATGCCCGAACTGCAAAAGATGTTCGGCCCCGACAGCGGCATGCCCCTGGCGGGTATGGTGCGATTCCTGCCGATCGAGCGCACCAACTCGGTGGTAGCGATTTCTTCGCAACCGCAATACTTGAGTGAAGTCGGCGACTGGATCCACACCATCGACGAAGGCGGCGGCAACGAACCGCAGATGTACGTGTACGACGTGCGCAACATGAAGGCCAGCGACCTCGCCAAGTACCTGCGGCAGATCTACGGCAGCGGCGCGATCAAGGACGACACCCCGGCCAAGGTCGCCCCCGGTTTGCGCACTGCGACCTTGTCGTCGCCGGGCACTAACAGCACGTCCGGCAGCACACCGGGTGGGCTGAATAACAGCCAGCCGGTGGTCGATGACGAAGCGCAGGAGTCCGAAGCCGAGGACAGCGCCGAACCGGAAACCACCGAAGGCGCCCCGGCGAAAAGCCTCGACGCCGGCACGCGGATCACCGCGCAAAAAAGCAGTAACCAACTGCTGGTACGCACCCGTCCCGTGCAGTGGAAAGAGATCGAATCGGCGATCAAACGCCTCGACAACCCGCCCCTTCAAGTGCAGATCGAGACGCGCATTCTTGAGGTCAAACTCACCGGTGAACTGGACCTGGGCGTGCAGTGGTACCTGGGGCGCCTGGCGGGCAATTCCACCAGCACCACCGTGGCCAACGCCTCCGGCAGCCAAGGTGCGCTGGGCGGTGGCGGGGCCGGGTTGGGGGCGGCGGATTCGTTGTTCTATTCCTTCGTCAGCTCCAACCTGCAGGTGGCGTTGCACGCGCTGGAAACCAACGGCCGCACCCAGGTGCTGTCGGCGCCGTCGCTGGTGGTGATGAACAACCAGCCGGCGCAGATTCAGGTGGGGGACAACATTCCCATCAGCCAGACCACCGTCAACACGGGCACCTCGGACACCACCTTGAGCAGTGTCGAATATGTGCAGACCGGGGTGATCCTGGATGTGGTGCCGCGGATCAATCCGGGTGGGTTGGTGTACATGGATATTCAGCAGCAGGTCAGTGATGCGCAGGATCAGGCTTCTACTAACAGCGACACGCCGGCGAATCCGCGTATTTCTACGCGGTCGGTATCGACGCAGGTGGCGGTGCAGAGTGGGCAGACGGTGTTGTTGGGGGGGTTGATCAAGCAAGACAACGCTGAGAGTGTCAGTGCCGTGCCTTATCTTGGGAAGATTCCGGGGTTGCGGTGGTTGTTTGGGAATACCAGCAAGTCCAAGGATCGGACGGAGTTGATTGTGTTGATTACGCCCAGGGTGATTACCAGCAGTAGCCAGGCGCGGCAGGTGACGGATGATTATCGGCAGCAGATGCAGTTGTTGAAGCCGGCTAACTGAAGGAACGTGGGAAAATGTGGGGCTTGCCCCCGATGGCGATTCGCCTGAGTACATATCCGTTGTTTGGGTAACGGCCACTTAGGGTTCCGCTCTTACAGCGGGTCACTTTTGTAAAGGCACAAAAGTAACCAAAAGGCCTTCGCCCCACCACTCGGCCCCTCGCCTAGGCTCGGTGTGCCCGTAATCCGACATTGATTTGGGGGGCCGCCGCCACGCGCCATCCATGGCGCGGGGCGGCTAAACCGGCATCCCTGCCGGTTTACCCCCCAAATCAATGTCGAATTCCGGCCATCGTGGTTAACGGGGCGATTCGCGATCAAAAGCAAGAGCGCGGCGGCCTTAGAGCCGACCGGTGTTGTGTCGGGTGTACTGGGTTAAAAATGTGGGAGTGGGGCTTGCCCCCGATAGCTGAGTATCAGTCACAGCTGCATCAGCTGACACTCCCTCATCGGGGGCAAACCCCCACATTCTAATCTCCGTATATCAGATAGATCTCAGCCTGCTTTAGATCTGCTTTTGATCTGCTTTTGCTCTGGCTCTTACATCCTTTTCGCTGACGAAGTCAGCGGTCTTTTGATCTGCGCTTTTGATCGTGATCTTGATCTCAGGCGCCCCGTCAAACACGCTGGCCGAACGCAGGCTTGAATCCGTGGGTAACCCGGCAGGACGCCGGGTTAGCCGCGCTGGGCCATGGATGGCCCATCGCGGCGGCCCACGGATTCAAGCCTTCGTTCGGGCATGCCGAGCCTAGGCGAGGCACCGAGTGTTGGGGCAAGAGCGCTTTGGTTACTTTCGCGCTTTTCGAAAGTGACCCGCCGTAAGGGCGGAACCATAAGCCGCCGTTACCCAAATGCCAGATATTCACCCCACCAAAAAACATCACACATATGAATAAACAGCCAACAAAATAATAAAATTAGAGAATATTAGCTTATACCAAAACAGCATTATATTTCCCAAACCCATTCCGTTATGTTTGATCGCAACAGCCTACCCCTGACCTCGGATGGTACCCAGCGTAATCAAGATTCTGCGCGCCATAACCGGGTGATCATCCCCCGCAGCAGAATCGTTGGAAGGGAGTTCAACGTATGTTGCCAATTCAACCCCCGCACTCGCCCTAACCCCAAATCGCCGCAAGACGCCCAAAAAACCGAGCACCACGCCCCGCCGCGTGACTGCCCGACTTCGCGATTTGGAAAGACAGGCACGCCCATGAAGCAAACGCTAAAACCCACCACCCTCCTGGCACTGGCCCTCCTGGCCAACACTGCCCACGCCCAGGACGACAGCACCCTGTCCACCGTGGTGGTCACCGGCAACCGAGGCGCCGAGCAACGCACGGTCACCAGCAGCCCGGTGCCGATTGATGTGGTCAGCGCCAAGCAACTGCAAAGCACCGGCAAGCCCGGTTTGATGGAGGCGTTGAGCGCGGTGATCCCATCGCTCACCCTTCCGGAAAAAACCGGTTGGGACGCCAGCGGCATTGCCCGTGCCCCCAACCTGCGCGGCATGAGTGCCGCCGAAGTGCTGGTGCTGGTCAATGGCAAACGTCGCCACACTGCGGCCACGTTGAATATCAACGGCATCAACACCGGCGCCGCGCCGGCCGACCTGGACCTGATCCCCATCAGCGCCATCGACCATGTGGAAGTGCTGCGCGACGGCGCCGCCGCGCAGTACGGTTCCGACGCCATTGCCGGGGTGATCAACGTGATCCTCAAGGCCGATACCAGCGGCACCTCGGTGACCAATGCGGGCCTTGGCTACGACGGCAAAAAGCAGACCGTGCAACAAAGCCTCAACAAGGGGTTTGAAATCGGCAACGGCGGCATCGTGCAACTGGCACTGGATGCCCGCAGCCAGAACGATGACAACAAGGCCAGCGCCAACGGCTACACCTACGCCCAGGCCTATGAGCAGGCGGGGCGTTCCACCTATGGCGGCTACGGCACGCCGAAGACCAACCTGCTGACCCTGGGCTACAACGCCGAGCTGCCGATCGACGACGATTTCAGCCTGTATTCCTTCACCACCTATTCCCGGCGAAAGGCCGAGCAGGGGCAGAATTTCCGCCTGCCGACCATCACCAACACCATCACCACCGGGCCCAATGGCTACCCCGGCGGCTACACGCCGACCTGGTACATCGACGAGGACGACTTCCAGGCCGCGTTCGGCGGCAAAGGCACCGTCGGCGAGTGGGACTGGGATTTGTCCACCACCTACGGGCGCAACGAAGCGGAGCAGGGCACCACCCATAACCAGAACCCGTCCTTGGGCGAGGCCACGCCGAACAGCTTTACCTCCGGCACCTGGATCAGCACCGAGCTGACCACCAACCTCGACTTCAAGCGCGGCTTCGATATCGGCCTGCAAAAGCCGCTGGATGTGAGCTATGGCTTCGAGCATCGGCGCGATACCTATGAAGTGCAGGCCGGTGACTACGAGTCCTACGCCAACGGCGGCTACTGCGTGGCGCCGGGCAATTGCGCGTCAAGCGGTGCCCAGGTCACCAACGGCATTTCACCGGATGAAGAAAGCAGCGCCTCGCGCAACAGCCTGGCCAGCTACGTCGATGTGGGCTTCAACCCGGTGCCGGACTGGTACGTGGGCACCGCGTTTCGCTACGAGCATTACAACCAGGGCGTCGGCGCCACCCGCAGCGGCAAGTTGACCACCCGCTACGATTTCACACCGCAATTCGCCGTGCGCGCCACCGTCAGCAATGGCTTCCGTGCGCCGTCCCTGGCCAACAGCCTGTTCAGTGCGCGTTCCACGACCTATGGCGTGGTGGACGGGGTGTATCAGTCGATCAACTACGGCGTGCTGCCCACCGGTTCGGCGGCGGCCCAGGCCCTGGGCGCCCAGGATCTGAAGCCCGAGCGCTCGACCAACTTCAGCCTCGGTTTCACCCTCACGCCCACCGACCGCCTGAGCTTCACCGCCGACGCCTACGTGATCAACCTGCGTGACCGCATCACCCTGACCGGCACCTTGCTCGGCCCGGAAATTACCCAGGTGCTGCAAGGCAACGGCATCACCTCCACCTCCGGCGGCCAGTACTTTATCAACGGCGCCGACACCCGCACCAAAGGCCTCGATCTGGTCGGTAACTACAGCCAGGACCTGGGCCAATACGGCGCGCTGAAGTGGACCGCAGCGTTCAACTGGAACCAGACCAAAATCCTCAACTACAAGGAGTCCACCACGATCCTGGGCACCTCCTACGACCTGATGGATCGCCAGGCACGCAACCTGATCACCGGCGTGCAGCCCAGCACCAAGCTGATCCTGGGCGGTGACTGGAGCATCGACCGTTTCAACCTCAACCTGGCCTTGACCCGCTACGGCTCCTACAAAGAGGTCAACGTCTCTGCCGACCGCAGCCTTGACCGGGTCTACGCGGCCAAATGGATCACCGATCTCGACCTTGGCTACAACCTCACCAAAGACCTCAACGTGGCCATCGGCGCCAAGAACCTGTTCGACGTCTACCCCAAGAAACAGGGCGTGCCCAGCAGCACCATGGTCAGCAGCTACGGCACCTATTCGCCCTTCGGATTCACCGGCGGGTACTACTACACCCGCTTGACCTATGCCTTCTGAGGCCGAGGAATACACCATGCCTATCGTCGCCAAACCTTATGACCTGATTGACCCACCCCGCGTGGTTCGCCAGGCCCGTGTCTCCACACCGATCAAAGCCCTGCAAGTGGTGCCGGCCCGGCATCCGTGGCGTTGGGCCGGGTCGATCTTTGCTGCGCTGGTGCTGCTCGCCATTGCGCATTCCCTGGCCACCAACCCGCGTTGGGAGTGGGGCGTGTTCGGCCAGTGGTTCTTCTCGCCGTCGGTGCTGCGTGGCTTGGGGCAGACGTTGTTGCTGACGCTGCTGAGCACGGTGTTCAGCGTGATCCTCGGCACGGCGCTGGCCCTGGCGCGGCTGTCGGGCTCGCCGCTGCTGGCCGCCCTGGCCTGGGGCTACATCTGGTTTTTCCGTTCGATGCCGGCTTTGTTGGTGCTGATCATCCTGTACAACTTTGCCTACCTGTATGACCACATTGTGCTCGGCGTGCCGTTCACGGGCGTGGTGTTTGCCGAGTGGTCGACGGTGGACGTGCTCAGCCAGTTCACCACGGCGGTGCTCGGTTTGAGCCTGATGCAGGCGGCCTACGCGGCGGAGATCATTCGCGGCGGCCTGATCGGGGTTGACGCCGGCCAGCATGAAGCAGCGGCAGCCTTGGGCTTGCCGGCATCACGCCGTATCTTCCGGATCATCCTGCCCCAGGCGCTGCGCTCGATCCTGCCCTCGGGGTTCAATGAAATCATCGGCCTGGTCAAGGGCACGTCCATCGTCTACGTGCTGGCCTTGCCGGAGCTGTTCTACACCGTGCAGGTCATCTACAACCGCACCCAGGCGGTGATCCCGCTGCTGATCGTGGCTACCGTGTGGTACCTGATCATCACCACCGTGCTCACCAGCGCCCAGTATTACGTCGAGCGGCATTTCGCACGGGGCACGGCACGGGTGCTGCCGCCCACGCCGTTGCAGCGCCTGCGCGGCTGGCTCAAGGAGAAATCCCATGAGTGAAGCGCGCGCAGGACGTATCCAGATCCAGGGCGTGGGCAAGCGCTTTGGCAGCCAGCAGGTGCTCAAGGACATCGACCTGACCATCGACCCGGGCAAGGTCACGGTGATTCTCGGGCCGTCCGGCTCGGGCAAGTCCACCTTGCTGCGCACCATCAACCACCTGGAGAAAATCGACAGCGGCCACATCACCATCGACGGTGAATACGTCGGCTATCGGCGCAAGGGTGACCTGCTGTACGAGCTCAAGGAACGCGAGATTCTCAAGCGTCGCATCGACGTGGGTTTCGTGTTCCAGAACTTCAACCTGTTCCCGCACCTTACCGCCTGGGAAAACGTTGCCGAAGCGCCTTTGGCCCACAAACGCTGGAGCAAGGCCGACGCGCAGGCCAAGGCCGCCGAGCTATTGGCCAAGGTCGGCCTGGGGGAAAAGGTCGACGCCTATCCGCGCCAGCTCTCCGGCGGCCAGCAACAGCGCGTCGCCATCGCCCGCGCCCTGGCGCTGGACCCGAAGGTGCTGCTGTTCGACGAGCCCACGTCGGCCCTCGACCCGGAACTGGTGGGTGAAGTCCTCGACGTGATCAAGGGCCTGACCCAACTGGGCGTGACCCTTGTGATCGTCACCCACGAGATCGGCTTTGCCCGCGAAGTGGCCGACCACGTGGTGTTTCTCTGCGACGGCCAACTGATCGAAGAGGGCCCGCCCGAACAGATCTTCCGCCAACCCCGACATCCCCGCACCCAGGCCTTTCTCGGCAAGGTGCTTTAGTTCAAGGAGTGACTGCCCATGTTTATCACCACTGCCCGCGTGGCCTTGTTGGCGCTTGCCGTCAGCACCGCGCAAAGCGCATTTGCCGTGCAACAGGTCGACCTCAGCCCCGACCGCGTGCGCATCCATGTGCCGCGCAACGAGGCGGCCATCGCGCAGATCCCACCGGGCTTCAAGTTCGCCCAGCCGGGCAAGTTCACCGTGGCCGTGTCCGGCGTGGCCGGGCCGCCCCTGGCGCTGCTGGCCAGCGACGACAAGACCACCATTGGCAGTGAGGCGGACACCGCGCAGCTTGTCGCCGATAGCCTGGGCCTGCAACTCAACGTGGTGCAGACCAGTTGGGAGGATTGGCCGCTGGGCGTCAGCTCGGGCAAGTACGACGCAGTGATCAGCAACGTCACCGTGACCGAAGCGCGCAAGAAGCGCTTTGACTTCGCCACCTATCGCCAGGATGTGCTCGGTTTCTACGTCAAGACCGCCAGCAAGATCACCGAGATCAAACAGGCCACGGATATCGCCGGGCTGAAGATCATCGTCGGCTCCGGCACCAACCAGGAAAAAGTCCTGCTGGCCTGGAACGAGGCCAATGAAAAGGCTGGCCTCAAGCCCGCGCTGTTGCAGTACTTCGACGACCAGGCTGCCGCGCAATTGGCGGTGCAGTCCGGACGCAGCGACGCGCTGTTCGGGCCCAACTCGGTGTACGCCTATTCGGCGGCAATCACCGGTGGCATCAAGCGCGTTGGCACGGTGAACGGTGGCTGGCCATTGCAGGCGGATATTGCCGTGACCACGCGCAAGGACAACGGCCTGGTCAAGCCGATCCACACCGCCCTGGAAGGCGCGATTGCCGGCGGCCAATACGAGCAGGTGCTGCAACGCTGGGGCCTGGATGTGGAGCGCGTCGACAAGTCACTGATCAACCCACCGGGCCTGCCGGATTAAGGAGCAATCGACATGGGACTGACACGACGTGAAGCGCTGTCGAGCATTGCGGCGGTAGGCGGCGAAAAAGCCGTCAAGGATGCACTGGCGGTATTGGGACTGGGGCCGTCGTCGCACCGCCGCCCGCAACCGTTGAAGTTGAAGGAAGGCCTGGGGCAGGGCACTCGCGTGCTGGTGCTGGGCGCCGGGATTGCCGGGCTGGTCAGCGCCCTGGAGCTGAGCCGCGCCGGGTTCGACGTGCAGGTGCTGGAGGCCCGCGAGCGGGTCGGCGGGCGCACCTGGACCATCCGCCATGGCGACCGCGTGGACTACAAGGAGGGTCGCACGCAAACGGCGACGTTCGATCAAGGGCATTACTTCAACGCCGGCCCTGCTCGCATCCCCAGCCAGCACCGCACGATCCTCGACTATTGCAGCGAACTGGGTGTGCCCCTGGAAGTGCTGGTCAACAGCAGCCATGGCGCGCAAGTGCGGCCCGATGTGCAACAGCCGGCGTTCAGCGTCGGCCAGGCGATCAACGATGCGCGCGGGCACTTGTCCGGGTTGTTGGCCAAGGCCGTGCAGCGTGATGCCCTCGATGATGTGCTGAGTCCTGAGGAACGTACGCGGTTGCTGGCGTTTTTGCAGGTGTATGGCGACTTGTCCCAGGAATTGGCCTTCGAGGGCACGATCCGTTCGGGGCACCTGGAGTCTCCCGCACACCCGGGCGCGTTGCCCGTCAGTCGCAGCCCGTTGTCGCTGGATCAACTGCTGCACCCGGAGCTGTGGGGCGCGTTGCTGCACACCGAGTTTCCGGAGTTTTCGGCGACCATGTTCCAACCGGTCGGCGGCATGGACCGCATCACCGACGCCTTCTACCAGCGCGTGCGTGACCATGTGCAGCTAGGTGCCGTGGTCCGCCAGATCCGTCAATTGGAAGACGGCGTCGCGGTGACCTATCACGACCTACACAGCGGTCGCGAACAGGTGGTGCGCGCCGATTATCTGATCTCGACCCTGCCGTTGCCGCTGCTGGCCAAACTCGACACCGACTTCAGTGACCCGATCAAGACCGCACTGCTCAGCACCCGCAGCGATCAGGCGACCAAAGTGGCGTGGCAATCCCCGCGCTTCTGGGAAACCGACTACCGCACCTACGGCGGCCTGTCGTGGATCGAGCATCCGGCGCGCCTGCTGTGGTACCCGAGCAACGACCTCAACACCCGCGAGGGCCTGCTGGTGGCGGGCTACGTGACAGGCGAGGGCGCCGATGTATTTGGTGCAAAACCCTTCGCCGAGCAGTACGCCACGTCCAAGGAAGCCGTGGAGCTGCTGCACCCTGGCTTCTCCAAACATTTGCGCCACCCGCTGGCGGTGACCTGGGAACAGATCCCCTACAGCGAGGGCCCGTGGCTGCAGCGCGAACACTTCCCGGCCGACGCCAGCAGCCTGCTCGAAGCCGGCCACGGCCGCGTGTACTTCGCCGGCGACGGCCTGGTGCAAAGCGGGGTGGGCATCTGGCAGGAATCGGCGGCCAACTCGGCGCGGCATGTGATCGCGCAACTGGCCGAACGCGTTACCCAACAACGACAGGTCGCGGCACTCGCCGCCTCTTAAGGAGACACACCATGAGCGACAGTATTCAACGCACCAGCGTCGGCGATTTCCCGATCTCGCAGACCGTCACCGTACCGGCGTCCGCCAGCCTGGTTTTCGTCAGCGGGACCTTGCCGGACCTGGCTGATCCAACGGTTCCAGGGGTGTTTGGCAACACCGAAGTGCAGACGGTTTCGGTGTTCAACAAGCTGCGCCAGATCCTGCGCCAGCAAGATCTGGACTTGGGCGACATCGTGCAGTTGCGGGTGTTTCTGGTCGGCGCCGAAGAGACCGACGGCAAGCTGGATTTTGCCGGGTTGCAGCGTGGGTATACGCAGTTCTTCGGCACGCCGGAGCAGCCGAACAAACCGGCGCGCACGGCGTTGCAAGTCGTCGCGTTGCCCTTGCCCGGTGCGCTGGTTGAAGTCGAAGCCATCGCCGCTCGTACAGCCTGATAAGTGTGGGAGGGGGCTTGCCCCCGATAACGGTGTGTCAGGTGATGCAGAAGGTGACTGAACCACCGCTATCGGGGCATGGGTATCTACACGACTCTTAAAGGCTGACACATAACCCTGTGGTGAGCGGGCTTGTCCCGCGCTGGGCTGCGAAGCGGCCCCAAAACGTTCGCCTCGATTGATTCTGGCACTCTGCGGTGACCTTATTGGGGCTGCTGCGCAGCCCAGCGCGGGACGAGCCCGCTCACCACAACAGCCCATTTGCCATAGATTCAGCATCCACCGGAAGTTGTGTAGATACCCATGGCTATCGGGGGCAAGCCCCCTCCCACAGGTTGATCCATTTTTTGCCTGTCAGTCCTCATGTTCATGATGGAGAGGTCCCTATGTCCACAGCACCCCGCAACTTTGGCCGTGAGCAGCATATCGGCCACACCGAGCGCTATCGCCGCGCTGCCGAGCACCTGGACGTATTGCAGGGGCTGTGGAACTGCTATGAGGACGACGCGTTCGTGCGTGACAAGGCCAGCGACGTATTTCTCGACCCGCAACGCCAGCATCGCCTTGACCACCACGGTGAATTTTCTCGGTGACCGGCCCGTTGAATATCGCGCGGGCACCTGGGGCTGCCGGTGCCGGTGAATCGGCATACGGCGGCACGGAGTGTGGCGGCCTGAGGATTACCACCATTTCCAGCGGCCCTGTTGTTTCAGGGTCGCGATGATGGCTTCGCGTTTGTTGCGTAGCTCTACCGACTTTTGCCGCAGTTCGCGGCAGCGGTTGCTGTTGAGGATCAGCAGGCCGACAAGTGGGCCGAGTAGGGCCAGTGCGTAGAGATAGGTGTTGGGGCGCCACAGGATGGCGGGTAGGGATATCAGCAGGCAGAGGAGGTAAATTGCGACGTTTATCCATACCCAATGGATTCGGCCGTAGAGCACTTCGTATTTGGCCAGGGCGAATACTGCGCCCAAGCCCGCGGCGCTGAAAAAGCATGTCTTGGCGACAAAATCTACGGGGTGGGTAGGCAAATACGTAAGCATCGCCAAGATCGTTGTCAACGCTATCGAGAAACACCCTGCCAATGCATCACCTCCAATCACGGGCATGAACCGTTTGAGGAGTTGCCAAGGATCCTCAATAAAGAGTGATGAGTAATATTGGTCTTTTATCTTCCGTTGTTGGCTCACTGGTTAATTTCCTCGTAGATGCCCAACGCCAGAGTTCTTACGTTTCCAGATACTGTACTGCTGGTAAAGCCGAGCAAGGCCGCAGCTATGTCCATTTTGTGTGCGGCAGTTGCACGCTGCATTTGAATAGCGCTGATACGTTTGGCCACATTGCCGGAGGTTTTTTCCAGCTTGAGTAACTTGGTCGTTAGTCTTGGATCTCGGATTTTAAGCAGCTCATTGTTCAATTTTGCCCGCTCTTGCCGTGTCAGGCCTCTAAGCACTTGCCTAGCTGTTTTTCCGGTTGCTTTTGTGGTCGTTGTGACGACTTTCACGCTGACTAATGCCGAGCTGGCAACGCCCATCAAAGCAATACCGTCCAACACCGCTGTTGCGGCCTCATACCACGTCTCGTTATCCAAGTAGTCATTAACCTCCGGAAAGGCTAACTCTGATGCTGTCCGTAGAGCGCCACCTATGCATTGAACTGTACTTGCAACGGCAGCAGCTTTACCGATAAACGAAATTATCGAGCTAGCACCAGCTGTAAAAGGCATCAGCGCAGCCCCACTCGCAATGACCATCCAACTCAACACTACTCCGGTGCACGCAATTGCCGTATTGATAGCTTCCGCCGCCAACCTCGACTCCCGAGGCTCATGCTCCAACATCCGCTTGAACTCCACCGGCCCCACATACCTCGGCGCTTCCCGCAGCACCACCTTGATCGGCTGCACCCTGCAAATCGCCTGGAACTCACGCAGTACCACCACGTTGAAATCCCCATCGATATACACCACCCCCGCGCCGATCAACGCCGGGTCGGCGTCTATGGCGAAGAACAACCGCTGCAGGTCGAGGCTGCTTTCAATGCGTTGGCGTGTGGTGCGGTGGGCTGACGGGAATCCATCCTTGAACAGGGCGACAGTCATTCCTTAACTCCTTTTTTGGGAGTTGAGAGATTAAAGACGCCGCAACTGAGATGAATGTCGGAAGCTTCGCCATTTACGGTCGGGCACTTCCTGAAGCGGTTTTGACGTCTTGTAAGCTCGCTCCCGACTGAGGAAAAGTGCGCCCCACGTCACTTGCGACGGACCACAGGACAAGGAGCCAACATGGCAGTCGATATGTTTTTGAAACTGGGCGATATCAAGGGTGAATCGCGGGACCAGGCCCATCGTGACGAGATCGACATCACTAACTGGGGGTGGGGTTTATCGCAAACGGGTTCGATGCATTCCGGCACGGGAGGCGGCTCGGGCAAGGCCGACTTTGCCAATCTGAACCTGACCAAACCCCTGGATAAATCCAGCCCCAACCTGATGATGGCCTGCGCCACCGGTAAGCATTATCCCGAAGCCAAGTTGGTGGTGCGCAAGGCCGGGGGAGCCAGCCCGGTGGAGTACCTGGTGATCACCTTGAAGGAAGTCATGGTGGTGTCCTACAGCACCCGCGCTGAAACGGCCGATGATGTGTTGTACGACAGCATCGCCTTGAACTTCGCCACCGTCGACGTCAGCTATCAGCCGCAGAAGGCGGACGGCGCCAAGGACGGTGGGGCTGTGAAATTTGGCTGGAATATTCGGCAGAACGTCAAACTCTGAAGGCTTGCCGCCAGGTAAAGGGAGCGCCGTTGCGACGCTCCCCTCGGTGGTTTACTCACCAAACCCGACAATGGCCTTGGTTTCCAGGTATTCCTCAAACCCATGGACGCCGTATTCCCGACCATTGCCCGAGCGCTTGTAGCCACCAAACGGCGCCATCGGGTTCCACGCGGGGTAGTTCAGGTGCACTTGCCCGGCGCGAATGCGCGATGCCACTGCACGCGCCTGCGTCAGGTCCTGGGCCTGAACGTGGGCGCCCAGCCCGTAGACCGTGTCGTTGGCGATGGCGACGGCTTCATCCAGCGTTTCATAGGCAATGATGCACAGCACCGGGCCGAATATTTCTTCCTGGGCGATGCGCATGGCGCTGTCCACTTCGGAAAAAATCGTCGGCCGGGTGTAGAAGCCCTTGTCGAACCCCGCCACCCGTCCAGGCCCGCCGCACACCAGTTTGGCGCCCTCGTCGAGGCCGGCGTGGATCATGGTCTGGACGCGATGGAACTGGGCTTCGTTGGCAATCGGGCCCAGTTGTGTGTCTTGCGAATTCGGGTCGCCCACGATCAGTGCATTGGCGGTGGCTGCCGCCAGGGCTTCGACTTCGGCCAGGCGGTTTCTTGGCACGATCATGCGGGTCGGCGCGCTGCACGATTGGCCGACGTTGCGAAACGCCGACAGCACCCCCAGCGGCACGGCCTTGGCGAAGTCGGCGTCGGGCAGCAGCACGTTCGGGGACTTGCCGCCCAGCTCCTGGGTGACGCGCTTGACCGTAGGCGCGGCCGCCTGGGCCACCAGCGCACCGGCGCGGTTGGAGCCGGTGATTGAAATCATGTCGATATCCGCATGGGCAGCCATGGCGGCGCCCACTTCGGCACCACTGCCGTTGACCAGGTTGAACACCCCAGGCGGCAGGCCCGCGTCATGCACCAGTTGCGCAAACAGCAGGGCGCTCAGGGGCGACAGTTCGCTGGGTTTCAACACCGCGGTGCAGCCGGCGGCGAGGGCCGGGGCGACTTTTGCGGTGATCTGGTACAGCGGCCAGTTCCACGGTGTGATCAGGCCGCACACGCCGATGGGGTCGCGCTCGATGGCGGTGCCACCTTCAACCGTCTGGAAGCGGTAGCTGGCCAGCAGGTCACGGGCGACCCGCACGTGCTCGGCCGCCAGCGGCACCTGCATCGCCCGAGCAAAACCGATGGCCGCGCCCATTTCCAGGGACAGCGCCTGGGCCAGTTGCTCTTGGCGTTCAAGGATCAGCGCGTGGATGTTCCCCAGCACCTGCGCCCTTGTTTCAGGCGCGGTCGCGGACCAACCGGCAAACGCAGCGCGTGCGGCGGCGACGGCCCGGTCGACATCTTCGGCAGACCCGCGTGCGACATGGGCAACCACTTCCTCGGTGGCCGGGTTGACCACCGGCAGGCTGGCCGCAATGGCAGGGGGAACCCAGCGCCCGTCGATGTAAAACAGCCGGGACGTGTGCGGGTCAATGCTGTAGCTGTTCGAAGGGTGTGTGGTCATCCAACTGGCTCCCTGGAGCGGTAATAGGCACTGCGAACAGCACGGCCCTGTGTCTGGATAAGCTAACAAAAGGCACCTGCCCGAAGATGCGGTTATTCAACGCTGCAAGGGATAATCTGCTGAATCTGGCGGGCAGGCTGTGCGACCTGACCGATTGCTTGCGTGACCCGTGCAAATTGGCTGATGCCGCCCGCATGCGGCGGGCATGTCGGCGGCGGTGACCGGGCGATAAACGTAGGCTTGACTCATACCAGCGTTCCGGTGGTGGGGGCGTTTGCGGGCACCGTTGAAGGTTGGGTAAACCGCCGTATATCAAAGGGGCTGATCAAGGTGCTGGTGCTGCCCGTGCTGATCAGCTCGGCCATCACATCGCCGACGCCCGGACCCAGCTGGAAGCCGTGGCCGCAAAAGCCGAAGGCGTAAAACAGCCCGTCCACGCTGCCGCTGGGGCCCATCACCGGCAGGGAATCGGGGGTGTAGCTCTCGATGCCGCTCCATACACGAATGATGTTCAGCCTTTCGGCGCCCGGTAACAGCCGTTTCATCTGGCGCATCTGGTTGAGCAGGCTCTCGGGTTTGAAAAAAGCGCGTCGGTTGATCATGTCCGGCGTGCAGCGGGCGCCGCCGCCAATGATGATGTTGCCGCGCGGAATCTGGCGGAAGTAGATCACCTCTTCCTTGATCTTGGTGAACACGCCGATCACGGTGGGCAAGGCGTAGGGCACCGGTTCAGTGACTGACATCTGTGGGCCGTTGGGCTCTAGCGGCACCGGCTCGCCGAAGCGTTCGGACAGGCGGGCGGCCCAGGCGCCAGCGGTAATCAACAGTTGCTCTGCGACAAACAACTGCCCGTCGCTGGTGGTGACGTGGAACATTCCATTGGCTTTTTCCACGTCGGCGACTTCGGTTTTTTCCTCGATCCGCGCCCCGAGGCGTTGGGCGGCGCGGGCAAACGCCGGCGCGGCCAGCCGTGGGTTGGCGTGGCCGTCATGGGGCGCATAGGAGCCGCCTTTTACGTCCGGGCCGAGGAAACCAAAGCGCCGGTGCAACTCGGCGCCGCGATAGATTTTCAGGTCCAGTTGCGCGGCTTGCGGCGCGGCGGCGTAGGCCTCCAGTTCGGCGATTTCATCTTCGCGATAGCACACGCGCATGTGCCCGCTGGGGATGAATTCGAGGTCATCGTCGATCAGCTCCGGCAGGCGTTTCCACAGCGCCCATGAACGATTGGCCAGCTCCAGTTGACCCAGGTAGCGACCCTGGCGACGCACATTGCCGAAGTTCACGCCGCTGGCGTACTGACCGATCTGGTCGCGTTCCAGCAGCGTGACCGAGCAACCACGTCGGCGCAGGAAAAACGCCGACGATGCGCCCATGATGCCGCCGCCGATGATCAGCACATCGCTTTTTTGCGGGTTCATGAGGGCTGCTCCTGCAGGGTACGGGCCACGGCTTCGATTTCGATCAGGTAGCCATGGTGCAGCACCGGCACGGGGACCACAGCCCGGGCCGGTTTATGTTCACCCAGGTAGCGAGCGTAAATCCGATCAAAGGCGGGCCAGTGCTCTATGCCCACGACGTACACCGTCACTTTGAGTAGGTCACGGGAGCTCAGGCCCGCTTCAGCAAGGATCGCCACCAGGTTGTCCAGGGCAATCGCCGCCTGAACTTCGAACGGTTGCCCGGCGCTGTGCTCGCCATTGGCGCGTACCGGCAGTTGCCCGGACACGTACAGCACGCCGCCGTGCGCTATCGCCTGGGAATAATGCCCGCCCGGCGGCGCTGCGTGGGTGCTGCGAATCGATAGGATCTGATTACCAGCCATGCAGGCGACTCCAGGTGTGCACCGTGCCATCGGCGTCCAGTGCGTGATAATCCGGGAACTGCGCGCCGGTGGCGCAGGCATGGTTGGGCAGGATGCGCAGCCGGCTGCCGATGGGGAACCGCGTGACCAGCGCGTCAGCGTTGGCAGCACCCAGGGTGATGATGCCGTGCTCCTGATTGGCACCGGTGACCAGCGCGCCGTCGATCCAGTCGCCCGCTTCGCTGCACACCTGGCCATATCCGAAGTCCTGGCGCTGGCGCTGAGTACCACGGTCACGGCTCATGGCCATCCAGCCGGCGTCGGTGATGATCCAACCTTTATCCGGCTGATGGCCAATCACGGTGGTGAGGACGCTCAGCGCCAACTCGTCGGCCTGGCATACACCGATGTTGCGCATGACCAGGTCGAAGAACACATACACGCCCGCGCGCACCTCGGTGACGCCGTCCAGGTTCAGCGCCGACAGGGCCGTCGGGGTCGAGCCGATGCTGACCTCGGGGCACGCCAGGCCTGCTGCGCGGATGTGCTCTGCGGCGCTTACGCAGCGCGCACGTTCCTGTTCGGCCAGTGCTTGCAGGGGTTCTGGGCTGTCCAGATCGTAACTGGAGCCCGCGTGGGTCATCACGCCGCGCAATGGCAGGCCGCCGTCGTCGAGGATGCGGGCGACGTCGAGCAGTGCCGGGTCTTGCGCGTCCAGGCCGGAGCGATGGCCGTCGCAATCGATTTCGATCCAGGTGTCGAAGGATTCGTCATGCTGCTGTGCGAATGCCACGATGGCCTGGGCCCCCGCGACGCTGTCGGTGAGCAGGCTCAGGTTGCAGCCTTTGCGCCGCAGTGCCAGGGCCTGGGGGAGTTTGCCCGGTGCGATGGCGACGGCGTAAAACACGTCGCTGATGCCCGCGGCGAAACAATGCTCGGCTTCCTTAAGGGTGGACACCGTGACGCCGCTGGCGCCTGCGGCAAGCTGTGCGCGGATCACCGGCAGGCACTTGCTGGTTTTGATGTGCGGGCGCAAACGTACCCCCAGGCTGTTCATGCGTTGTTGCATGCGCTGGATATTGCGCTGCATCCGCGGGACATCGACAAGGGCGGCAGGTGTGTCGAGGGAAGCGATCGGCGTGGACATGGTTGGGCTCGAATGGGGAGGACAGGTTGCACTCTACTCAGCTGTCATTAACCTGTGGTTCAATTAGGGCTATTCAATCATTAAGTAAAACTGAATGATTTCCATCGAAGACTTACGGTTGGCCGTTACCCTTGCGCGCTCCGAATCGCTGAGCGCTGCCGCCAGAACCCTGAACGTGTCGCCACCGGCGCTCTCCATGCGCCTGCGCAAGTTGGAGACGCTGCTGGGGCTTACCCTGGCCAATCGTGATGCGCGGCGCCTGAGCTTGACGGCGGATGGCGAGCGGTTCTCGCGGGAAAGCGCGCTGTTGCTGGAGCAGTTGGAGGCGTTGCCGGAGTCGTTCAGGCAAACGGACGATAGGCTGGTGGGCACCTTGAGGTTGGCGGCGCCGTTTGGTTATGGTCGCCAGCGCATCGCGCCGCTGTTGGCGCGGTTTGCCAAAGTGCACCCGCAGTTGCGGCTGCACCTGGATCTGCGCGAGACGCCCTGGCCCGACCGGCATGACAGCGACGCGGTGATTCACATCGGCCATCTCAATGACAGCCTGTGGACGGCGCGGCCACTCACGCCAAACGAGCGCTGGTTGTGCGCCAGTCCCGACTACCTGCAAGCCCACGGCGTGCCGTCCACGCCTGACGAACTGGCGGCGCATCGCTGTATTTGCATTCGGGAAAATGATGAAGACGTCACGCTGTGGCACCTGCGCAAGGGCCAGGGCCGCAAGACGCTGCGCGTGGAGCCCGCGTTGTTGAGCAACGATGGCAGCGTTGCCCGGCGCTGGGCCGAGCAAGGCTTGGGGTTGGTGCTGCGTTCGCAGTGGGACGTCAGTGACGCCGTGGCCAGCGGCAGCCTGGTGCGCGTGTTGGCAGACTGGAGCTTTGACAGCGCACCGATCCTTCTGCTGGTGCCGTCGCGCAAACTTCGCAGCCCGCGCTTGCAGGCGTTGGTGGCGTTTCTTGAGGACGCGCTGAAGGCCTGATCCGGGCCTTATTGAACGGCGTAGACCTTGCGCACATACACCGTGCTGGTCCAGGCACACGGCGCGCCCTTGGCCACGAATACGCTGTCGCCGGTATTGACCGTGACCTCGCCACCCTCGTTGTCCTGCAGGGTGACGCTGCCTTCGAGCAGGTGCATCAATTCATGCAGTTTGTGCGGGCGGCCATGGCGGGCGTAGGGGGTCGAGTCCCAAATACCGATGCGCAACCCGGTCACCGCATCGTCGAACAGATTGAGGGCGCGACACTGAGGCGTAGGGCCGATCAGGATCTGCGGTTCCGGTGCTGCGGACGGGTTGAGCAGGGTGTGCCGGTCGAGCAGGGTCAGGCCCGGACAGACGGGGGCATCGGCCTGATCGACCGCGCAGAACGCCCAGACGCTGCCGGCGCTCGCCTGCACGGTCAGGCGTGTTCCACGGCCGATCACCGCGCTGGCGCCGACGTCCAGTTCCAGTGTCTGGTCAGCGCTGCTGAGCACCACATGCCCGGCGTGCACCACCAGGGTTTCACTGTGAGGGAAATCCTCGATCACGGCTTCGCCGCTAAATGGCACCACGCCTGCGGACACGCCATCGTCGCCTCGCCAGGCGAGCTGGCGGGTGTCGCCGAATGGGTCCGGCGCGCTCAAGGCACCCGTGGTGAAGGACGTGGCAACGCGGCTGCCGTCGGCACGCGCCAACAGCAGGATCTGGGGAGATGACATGGGAGTGCTCCGGGAGGAAAGTCAGCCGATCGCCTGGGTGATCAGGGCAAAGGGGTATACGCCTTGGCTGGCCTGGGGCGGCGTGCCTTTGGCCATCTGCGCGACGGTGTCGATGTTCTTCAGGCCCGCCTGTTCGAGCCAATCGCTGAGGCCACAGGCGACGGGAATGTCGATGCGTACAAAGGCGTCCGGTACCTGGGCCAGCAAGGTGGCGATCAGGTGCTTGGCCTGATCGATGGTTTCGGCGACCACGGGACCGATGCAGCGTCCGCGCCCAAACGGTCGCAGCAGGGCGAAGCCGCGCAGCTGACCGTCGCGCTCGATACCCACGGCATTTTCTACCTGCAGGTCGCGCAGCACCTCGCGCCGGTCCAGCCCGCTGGCGGCCTTCGCGAGCGCGAGCAGGGCAGTGTGGTCATCAGCATTCAGTGCACGGCAGCTTTCGCCCTCGGCCAGCGTTGGTCGCTCGGGCACCTGGGCTTGGCCCTGGTGTTGTTGCACGTGACCGAACTCGACAAAGCCTTGGCTGGCATACAGCGGCGCACCCGCGAGGGTCGCATTGAGAACTGGCGTGCGTGCCCCGCAAGCGGCAATGGCCTGTTCCATCAACCGGCGACCGATGCCCTGGCCCTGGTAGTCATTGCTGACGATCACCAGGCCGATGGTGGCGTAATCGCCCTGGGGGCAGGTGAACGCGCTGCCGATCAGCCGCTCGCCGTCCAGGACCACGAAGCCGTCGCTGACCCGTTGCAACATCGCCCAGTCTTCCAGGCGGTGGGGCCATTTGAGTTGCACCGACAGGGCGTGGGCGGCTGGCAGGTCGGCCACGGTCATCGGGCGGTAGACATAAGCGGGGTGTGGCAGGGCGGACATGGCGAGCCTCCATAGAGCAGTGTGTGTGCGGTGTGAGGTTGCTTGTATCCCACCTGGGTTGGAGGCTGGCAAGGGGGCTGGAGATATTCGGTAGATTCCTTGGGCGGTGAGGGGGGTGGGCCACAGGTCGTACTTAATTCTTGTGGGGTGGCGGTAGTAAATGCCATGGGGGTGATGGTGTACATATCCTTTATTTAGGTAACGGCCGCCTATGGTTTCGCTCTTACAGCGACTCACTTTTGGAAAGGCCGGAATTCCGGCCATCGTGGTTGACGGGGCGATTCCCGATCAAAAGCAAGAGCGCGGCGGCCTAAGAGCCGACCTGGTTCTTAAGCCGAACTCCGTCTAAATGTGGGAGGGAGCTTGCTCCCGATAGCAATGGGTCAGTCAGCCCATGCATGGCTGACCGCCATCGGGGGCAAGTCGAATCGTCGCACCGCCCCTCCCACATTTTGATCTCCAAACATCAGATAGATCTCAGCTTGCTTTTGATCTGCTTTTGATCTGGCTCTTACATCCTTTTCGCTGACGAAGTCAGCGGTCTTTTGATCTGCGCTTTTGATTTTGATTTTGATCTCAGGCGCCCCGTCAAACACGCTGGCCGAACGCAGGCTTGAATCCGTGGGTAACCCGGCAGGACGCCGGGTTAGCCGCGCTGGGCCAAGGATGGCCCATCGCGGCGGCCCACGGATTCAAGCCGGAGTGAGGGCACACCGAGCCTAAGCGAGGTGCCGAGTGTTGGGGC